>MKWU01000051.1_pt1 | contig 195130 bp, 176 predicted proteins | sample 809101 | NCBI WGS metagenome assembly MKWU01 (sample SAMN05860141, study PRJNA318959) | sponge metagenome | host: Aplysina aerophoba | place: Slovenia: Piran, Adriatic Sea, Gulf of Piran | collected 2013-05-07 | reverse complement strand
AGACCCTGGCCACTGAACCGGTGATCGATCTGGGGGTGTATCAACGTCATGTTGAGGCACAGACCCGGAGGCGGCGGTCATGAAACAGTCGACCTATCAACAACTCCGCAGCCATTTGGCCTATCTCGGTCTGCCGGCCGCGGCCGAGGCGCTCCCCACCCACCTAGACCATGCCCGCCAACACAACATCGGTCACACCCAGTTCCTCGAAGGACTGTTACGGGTCGAGGTGGAGACCACCGAACAGCGCCGATGGGAAACCCGTTTGAAACTGGCGAACTTTCCCACCCGCTGGCAACTGGGAGACTTCGACTTCAGCGCACAACCCAGCATCGACGAGAAACTGGTACGGGAACTGGTCACCGGTGGATATCTGGCTGATGCCACCAACGTGCTGTTCATCGGACCACCCGGAGTAGGCAAAACCATGCTGGCCGTCATCCTCGGCCGGGCCGCGGTGGACACCGGTCACAAGGTGTACTACACCACCGCCGCCGATTTGGCGGCACGCTGCCGTAAAGCAGCCCTACAAGGAAAATGGGCCAGAACCATCCGGTTCTTCAACACCCCAAAGGTCTTGATAATTGACGAACTGGGGTATCTGCCCATGCCCGCAGAGGACGCCGCCACACTGTTCCAAGTGATCTCCAGACGCTACGGGAAAGGATCGATCATCCTCACCACCAACCTAGGAGTGGCATCATGGGGAGAGATCTTCTCCGACCACACCATCGCCGCGGCCATGCTCGACCGGCTCCTGCACAAAAGCGTGGTGTTCAACATCACCGGCGACAGCTACCGCCTCAGAAGCTACCAAGCACAAGCCAGAAAACAACGACCGAAAGGAGACCCGCTAACCTAAAACCACCAACCCCAGGGTGGGCACTTTCGATGATCGACCCTGGGGATTTTCGATGATCGTCATCACAAGCCTGATGACGAGATCGATATCGCCAGTGCCGACATGAGCAGGCGCCCCAGTTGGTAGCTTCCCGATGATGTAGCGTGGGGCGAGCCCACCCACCAGCACCATCCGCTGACTCCATGGACCGATATCTCCAATAAGGGACACCAACACTTGCTCGCACAGGCGCGTTAAGTGCTGGTCGTAATCGTCCCAACGACCTCCTAACATCAAAAACCTATCTTCTCCCTGCGAAGGTGGTCGCTCTGCTCTCGGCCTCGTCGTGGGTCACGACGTAAGTCGACGTACAGTCGGAACGGATTAACCATCCAGACGCCACCCTCGCGAGCCCGAAACGTCAGAGGTCCATCATTGCGCTCTTGAAGGAACATTATGTTCGGTCCTGTTTCCAGCAGTCTCCCCCCTAGTTTGGAAACCACTTCTCTTGTATCGGATGTGCTGGCCAGCCAAACCTCCGTTAGGGGGATGTTTGTAATGAACGGTGCGACACGCGCCGCGGCAGCAGCGCCTGTAAGGGCGTACTCGACATCAGCTCGGTCCAGACCAGCGCATAGGGAGGTAATGAGGTGATCTGTCGTTTGCGCGAGCGCAAAGGCCGGTCGTCGAAATGGGGGGTCATGTTGTTCCTCCGCCCACAAGTCCAGTAGCGCCGAGGGATTCGATAGCCTTCGAATCTTGTTCGGTCCGGCCCCGCATGTTCGTACAACACCCTCTTTTTCCAGGCGATGCAGAATCCGGCTCACCAATCCAGTCGATACCGAACACCGGCGGGAGAGATCCGATACGTGCCAGGAGCGGTCGATGTCAAGGAGCATGGCTTGGGCTACGAGGCCGGACTTGCCGGACAGGCGGGTTGTGGGAGGGTACAACTTCGCCCGCTTTGCTCCGGTAATTCTCATGAGCAGGCCTGGTAGGTCCAGTCGGACATTGCCAAGCCCATCTACCGATCCGATACCGGCCTTAGCCAGAATCCCCTGAGCTCTGCTGGTCATCGCGCCGGCGACGACCACCATAGGCGCCCTGAACACGTGGGCCTGATTGACGATCAGGTGGGCCACTGCGGGGTTGACACGTGACCTAAACTCGATCACAACCGGGGTCTTGGTGTCGCCGTACATGATCAAGGCGTCGACCCGAGGGGCCATGTCGTCAGCCACGGGGATCGGCTCATGCGTTTGTGACACTGTCAATTCGGGAATCGCCCGTAGCACACGTATGGCATCGGCTTCGAACGTCGGACCTAACTGCACTCGAATCCTGTTATTCACTGCAATTGTAAATATTAGTAATCTAGTGATACCTAACTGGAGTCGTATATACCGCCGTACCTGTCTCGGGGAACGCTCCCGGTTGATCTGCAATGCTTTTTCGGGTATCGAGATCTTTCATACGGCCTGTCCTACACGGTGACACCGCAGAGTTTCACGGAGGAACTATCAGGGAGTTTGGACTCGCCACGAATGTGTAATCGAGCCTACCCAGCGGTCGCGTTGGCAGTGTTGGAGGAAGCGGCTTTTCGGTGACGGGCATGCCGGAGTCTTCCAATAGAGCATCACTCGGCTAATAGCACCGCGGTTTCGGCGATGATCTCCGATGCCAGGGCGGTGTCCTCTATCTCTACCCATTCCTCGTCGGAGTGGGCCTGGTCTATGGAGCCGGGTCCGAACACCACCGACGGTATTCCCGCGGGGGCGAACCAGGCGCCGTCTGTGCCGTAGGGGACCCCAATTGGCTGCCCCGGATCACCGAGGATCGACTGGCGTGCAGTTTGCAGGACCTTCACCAAGGGGTGGTCGACGGGGGTGTCCAGGGGTTTCATGTCCAAAGAATTACGATGCAGGCGTGTCTCGATTCCCTCCTCCGCCAGACCGGCCAGCAGTTCTGCGATATCAGCCAGGATCTCCTGGGAGTCCTCTCCGGGATTGACGCGACGGTCCATGCTTATCACGCACTGGGCGGGAACGATGTTGAGAGCGGTGCCTCCACGGATCAGTGACGTGTTGATGGTCGGGTTTCCGACCAGGGGATGGCTGATCTCCTTCAAGTTCGGGATGTACTGGTGCTCCAGGGCGTCGAGCACCCGAGACATGTTGTGGATGGCGTTCACCCCCAGATGAGGCTTGGAGGAGTGAGAGGGAGATCCCACCGTCTCGATCTCGAAGCGGAGCACCCCCTTGTGGGCAGTGGCCAACTCCAGGCCGGTGGGTTCCCCCACGATGGCCATGTCGATGTCGGATCGCCCTTCGCACAGCGCCATCGCCCCGGTACCGGCGACCTCTTCGTCTATCCCCCCGACGAACAGGACCGAACAGCGCTGGCTGGGATTGAGGTCCCGCACCATTTGCATCGCTTCCACCATGGCCACCAGGGATCCCTTGGTGTCACAGGCGCCGCGCCCATGCACTCGGGCGCCCTCCACCACCGCTTGGGGCCAAGCCTTGCCCGAAGGCGTCACCGTGTCCATGTGGGCTTGCCACATCAGCAACGGTGCGCCGGGGGCGCCTTCCAAACCAACCAGAATGTTGTCCCGACCGCCGGGATGAACGACCTGACGACTGGGGTTCATCCCCTCCGCCTGGAAATAGTCGAACAGAGCAGAAGCCAACTCAGCTTCACCTGGACCCCCGTCGAGGGCGGGATTCACCGAGTGGATGCTGACGAATTGCTCGAGGAGGACACGGATGCGGGAACGGTCGGCGGCACCTTGGAATCTGGACATGGCCATGATGCTACCGAAAGGGGAGAATGTGGAGATTCTCGCATATCCTCCGGTTCGGGGGTAGTTTTGCGGTTATATGAGACTCCTGGTTGTAGAGGATGAGGTCGATCTGGCCAATGCGGTGGCGCGTGGCCTTCGTCGTAGCCGGTATGCGGTCGATGTCGCCTATACCTTGGAGGAGGGGTTCCTCAGGTTGGTGTCCGCCGGATACGACCTGGTGATCCTGGATTGGAATATGCCGGATGGAAGGGGAGTGGACTTCTGCCGCCGCTTGGTGGCCGGATCCATCCCCACCTTCGAGGACCGGCCACGGGTGCTGATGCTCACCGCCCGGGATGCCGTGGAGGACCGGGTGAAGGGCCTTGACTCGGGAGCGGATGACTACCTGGTGAAACCCTTTGCATTCGCCGAGTTGCAGGCCAGGGTGAGGGCCATCCTACGCCGGGACGAGGATACGAGCCCCGTCCTGGTAGCGGGAGATCTCAAGCTTGACACGGCCCGATTCGAGGTATCCCGGGGCACCCGACCCATCCGGTTGACGGCCAAGGAATTCTCCCTCCTGGAGTATCTTATGACCAGGGCAGGCCAGGTCCTCTCCCAGGAGACCCTTCTCGAGCATGTTTGGGATGAGGCCGCCGATCCGTTCACCAACACGGTGAGGATGACTCTTTCCAACCTCCGCAAGAAACTGGGGTCCCCGCCCGTTATCCACACCGTTCCCGGCCGTGGGTATGTGCTGGGCGGGGATGTCCCTTCCAAACCACCGCTATGAAGCTGGCTCCGGTCTTCTCCTCCATCAGGTTCCGGCTGTCGGTGCTCTCTTCTCTGGTGGTTTTCGTGCTGGGATCGGCAGCGGTCATCTCGATCTTCTTTGTCATCCGCCACGGACTGCGTACCGACCGGGTGATGGGCCTGGTGCTCACCCCCGGCGAAACGGTGGTCCGCGGAGGAGTTCGCTACATCATCCCCCAACTGGAGATGCGCCAGTTCCAGACGGTGGAAACGGTGCTGCGGGAGAGGATCTTGGAAGATATAACCGGTCTCATTCTGTGGGGGTTGGTGTGGCTGTTCGTGGTCAGTCTGGTGATGGGTTGGTTCCTGGCCGGCCGCAGCCTGCGGCCCATCGGGCAGATTGCGGCAGTGGCCGAAAACATCCAGGCGCAGGATCTCACCCGCCGGATCAACCTCTCCGGACCCGACGACGAACTCACCCGGTTGGCCGGTACCTTCGATGCCATGCTGGACCGCCTGAGCGGGTCGTTTCGAGTTCAACAGCAGTTCCTGGCTTCCACCTCCCATGACCTTCGCAACCCGCTGGCTGTGATTCGCTCCAACCTGGAGGTGAGCCTGGCCGATTCCAACGCCACCGTGGAGGATTGGAGGGAGACTGGTGAGGTGGTCACCCGGGCGGCCGGGAAGATGTCGGAGATGATCGATCGCCTGTTGGAGGCTGCCCGATTGGAGGTCGGATTCTCCAGGTTCTCCGAATTGGACATTGCTGACCTGGTTGCTTCCACCGCCCAGGCGGAAAGGGCTCTGGCGGAGGAGAGGGATCTGCAGGTGCAGGTCCGCACCCAACCGGCGTTGGTGTCCGGAGATGCCCTGGCGCTGGCCCGCATCCTGGAGAACCTGCTCGACAACGCCATCGCTGCATCACCGGCGGGCACCTTGATCGAGATGGAGTGTGGCGAGAGCCAGGGATGGGCCTGGATGACAGTGGCTGATCGCGGGCCTGGCATCGACCCGATCCTGCTTTCGGGTGATTCCCATGGTGGAGGGGGTCTGGGTCTGGCCATTGCCCGACACTTGGCTGAATCTCATGGCGGAAAGTTGGCTGCGTTCCCCAGGGATGGCGGTGGGACCGCAATGGTGGTATGGATCCCCTCTCGCAAGCCCGCCGGCGAGGTCCCACCCGAGACCAACCCTCTGGGCTGACGCGGTTGGGCGTTTTACGACAGTTTTACCATAGACTTGGCATACCCACCTTGTAATGAGACAGACTCCCCCTTCCGAAGATCCTCCCAATGCTCCTTCCTCAGAGGCCGTCGAGGGACTCGCCGAGGATTCAAACACCCACTCCGACCCGGGCGAGGCGCCCGCCGGAGAGGAGGGTGGGGCCGCCAATCAGGAGGCTGAAGCAGCGGCAGTGACCGACTCCTCCGAAACGGAGGAATCTTCGCCTCGGGAGGATCTCTCCGACGAGGGTTCCGAGCCCATCGAGGAAGCAGATCCTGAGCCGCCCGCCGGTTCCCAGGACGTTTCACTCTTCGTGTCTGCGGCGGGAGGGGATCCCAAGGCCGGAAAGAAGACGGACGCCCTTCAGGGAATGGGATGGAAGATGATGGCTGTGGCGGGAATCGTGCTTCTGGCGGCGGGGTTTGCGGCAGGTGTCTTCTTTCCCGACACTCCCTCCCCGGTGGATGTGACGGTCACCACCACTGTCACAACCAGTCCCGCTGCCGACCCCACTACCACGTCAGCAGTCCCCACCACCACCGCCGCCGCCGTCGCCGCTGAATCGCCCACCACCCTTGCGCCTTCCACCACGACCACCACGATCGAACCGGTGGTGGTTCTTCCGCCCGATCTGTTGGTCACCGATGAACCGGTGTCGGACGTGGCCGACCGGTTGGTGCCGTCGGTGGTCCACCTGGAGATCCAAAGCGAGAACGTGTTCGAGGAAGGGGCAGGCAGTGGAGTGATCTTCGACAGCAACGGGTTCATCCTCACCGCTGCCCATGTTGTGGAAACGGTTGTCAACGGGGCCGCGGAGTTGACGGTCCGTCTTTCCAACGGTGACCGACTGCCGGGAGAGGTGGTGGGAACCGATCCAGACTCCGACGTGGCGGTGGTGCTGGTTGACCGTACCGGTCTGATCCCGGCTGAACTAGCCCTGGAGGACCAACCGCGAGTCGGCCAGTTGGTAGTAGCGGTGGGCAGTCCCTGGGGATTGGAGTCTTCGGTGACCTCCGGGGTGATCAGCGCGGTCGACCGCATAGTCGAAGGAAGGCTCTTGCACCAAAGTGACGCGGTGTTGTATCCGGGGAACTCGGGAGGCGCCTTGGCGGATCGTTACGGTCGCCTGATCGGCATAAATGTCTCGATTTTCACCGATTCCACCACTCTGGAACAGGTGGAGTTCCAGGGGGTGGGTTTCGCGGTACCCATCGATGTTGCCCACCGCGTGGCGCAATCCCTAATAGCAGGCGAGCCTGTTCACACCGCCTTCCTGGGAGTGAGTGGGCGGGACACCCTGGGCGATGCCGGGGTAGAGATAATGGAGGTTTTCCCCGGATCGGGCGCCGAGATGGCGGGGTTGCAGGTGGGCGATGTCGTGGTGGCGGTGGGGGGTCGACCGGTAACCGGGATCTCGGATCTGGCTGCCCGCATCAGGCATTTGGCGCCTGGGGACGTGATCGTCCTGGATGTCTTGCGTGGAGATGATGAGTTGGTCTTGGCGGCCACCCTCCTGTCGCGCAGCGACGTGCTGCCCGACGAATCCGACGGACAGTCTCCTCAAGAGGAATCCGAGGACGAAGACCCCTAGTAGCGGAACGGGACCGGAGTCGCTATTCCATTTGAGAATGCTATAGTTCGGCATGCCCGCCGAGAGACAACGGCGGTTAGTCCCGGGTACAGCGAAGTTCGGTTGAAGTCCGACGCTGTCCCGCAACTGTCAAGCCCCGAGTAAAGGGGGATGAGCCAGGACGCCTGGCCCGGGATGACGGATGAACCTCGGATGAAGGTGTAGTTCGTCGGCGGGTTACCCGTCTGACACTCTCCTCCTTCATCCTCCTCAACAAGGAGGATGTTTATGTATGCGAACACCCCCAGGGGTAGAGAATTGCTGGTGATCCTGGCGTTGTCGGCGCTGGTCCTGGGCGCCTGCGGCAGTGAGGGATCTTCTGCAGTCGAGTCCGGTGTCACCACCGAAGCTCCCACCACTATTACGGAGGCGTCGGCTACCACTGCGGCCCCGACCACGACGGTTCCGACCACCACCGAGGCCCCAACCACCACGGCGGCGCCGACTACCACCACTACGGAAGCGGCCCCTGCTTTTCCAGTGGATGTGGCGGATTCGCAAGGCATCGTCACTATCTCTGCCCGGCCGGAGCGGATCGTCTCCCTGTCCGCCTCTTCCACGGAGATACTGTTCGCCATCGGCGCCGGTCCTCAGGTGGTGGCGGTCGACACCTTTTCCAACTATCCACCGCAGGCTCCGGTCTCTGATCTGTCCGCCTTCAATCCCAACCTGGAGGCGCTCACCGCCTTCGATCCCGACCTGGTGGTCGCCTTCTACGACCCGGGTGATCTGATGGCCTCCTTGGATGCCTTGGAGATCCCGGCGTTGATGATGCTTTCTCCCGGTGCCCTCGATGACGTATGGCATCAGATCGAGCAATTGGGTCTTGCCACCGGTCGTTCCCTGGAAGCGGCCGACCTGATAACTTCAATGCAACAGAGTATCGACGAGATACTGGCCGGCGCTCCCGACACGTCCTTCACCTACTACTACGAGTTGGATCAGAACCTGTATTCGGTTACCTCCACCACCTTCGTCGGGCAGGTTCTGGGGTTGCTGGGCTTTGAGAATATTGCCGACCAGGCCGATGAACAGGGGTACGGTTATCCGCAACTCTCGTCGGAATACATCATCGCGGTCGATCCCGACCTGATCTTCTTGGCGGACACCTTGTGCTGCGGGCAGAATCTGGAGACCGTGGCCGCTCGTCCCGGGTGGTCGGCGCTCACCGCGGTGACCAACGGGGCGGTGGTGGAACTTGACGATGACATCGCCTCCCGGTGGGGTCCCCGAATTGTGGACCTGCTGGAGGTGGCCGCGGGCGCGGTGACGGCACTGGCCGACGGACGTTGAGCGTTTTGCACTCACTCCCGGTCCCGGTCCAGCGGTCCCGGGTGGGACCCCGAAGACTGGCGCTGGCCCTGGCACTGGGAGTGACGGTGCTGGGCGCGGCCCTGTTGGTCGGCCCTGCCGGACTGGACACGGGTGAAGTGATGGCCGCAATGCTTGATCGACTCCCCCTGGTTGAGGTGGAGAGTTCCCTGACCGAACGGGAAATGACCATCCTCTGGGAGATCCGCTTGCCCCGCGCGGTCATGGGGGCGCTGGTCGGAGCCACCCTGGCATCCGCGGGCGCGGCCTACCAGGGGGTGTTCCGCAATCCCTTGGCCGATCCATATCTGCTTGGGGTGGCAGCAGGCGCCGGACTGGGCGCCACGGTGGCCATCCTGATGCGCGCCAGGGGCTTTCCCTCCATGCCGTTGGCGCCGCTTGCCTTTGTGGGTGCGGTACTGGGTGTTGCGCTCTCTTACGGCCTGTCCCGCACCAGGGGCAAGGAGCGGCGCTCGGCAACCACCCTGGTGCTGGCCGGGGTTGCGGTGGCGTCCTTTCTGACCGCGGTCCAGACATTTTTGCAATTGACCAATGTCACGACGCTGCGGGAGGTCTACAGTTGGATACTCGGCCGTCTGGTGACGGTGGGATGGGGTGACCTGTATGCCGTGCTTCCCTACATGATGGTCAGTTGGCTGGTGCTGCTGGTGTTTCGCCGTGCGCTCGACGTGATGGCGGTGGGTGACGACGAGGCCGCCACTTTGGGTCTGTCCCCTCGCATGGTGAGGCTGATCGTGGTCGCCGCTGCCACGCTGGGCGCTGCTGCAGCGGTTTCGGCGAGTGGGCTGATCGCTTTTGTGGGCATCATCGTTCCCCACACCGTCAGGCTTCTGGCAGGGTGGAGCTACCGGGTGATCATCCCGCTCTCGCTGGTGATGGGCGGGGTGTTCCTGACCGGGGCCGACTTGGTGGCTCGGACCGTGGTGTCTCCTGCAGAACTGCCCATTGGGGTGGTGACGGCCTTCTTGGGCGGTCCATTCTTTCTGATGGTTCTTCGCACCTCCGGAGACCTGGAATGAACGGACTGCATGTGCGGAATGTCTCGGTGGTCCTTGGAGAGGCGAGGGTGGTGGACGGCGTCAGCTTGCAGGTGCAACCGGGGGAGTGGCTGGGGTTGATCGGCCCCAACGGAGCGGGCAAGACCACCCTGCTTCGGGCCATCACCGGCGCCACCGACCTCGAAACCGGCGAAGTGGTCTACCAGGGGAACAGCCTGAGTGAACTCGGCGCCCGCCAGAGGGCCAGGTTGATGGCGGTGGTTCCCCAGAACCCGGTGGTGCCTTGGGGGATGGGGGTGGGGGACTACGTGTTGCTGGGTCGCACCTCCCACCTGGGATGGCTGGGCAGGGAGACCCGTACCGATCTGGAGATCGCCCAGCATTCGCTGCGAGCCCTGGGTCTGGAGGACCTGTCAGGACGTCGGCTCGATGAACTGTCCGGAGGGGAGTTGCAAAGAGCGGTACTGGCCCGCGCTCTCACCCAGGACGCCCCAATGCTCGTCCTGGACGAGCCCACGTCCTCTCTGGACATCGGGCACGGACAGCAGTTGATGGAGAGGGTCGACCGTTTGAGAAGTGAACAGCGCCTGACAGTGATCAGTGCCTTGCACGACCTGACTCTGGCCGCCCAGTTCTGCGACCGTTTGGTGATGATGTCGGAAGGGAAGGCGATCCTGGATGGCCCTCCCCGTTCCGTGATCACTGAAGGATCCTTGCTTGACCACTACGGAGCGCAGGTGCGGGTCATTTCGGGTCCAGAATTCGGTATGGTGGTGATCCCCCTTCGAACCGGGTATGAGGCCGAGGAGGAGAGAGCGACCGAGGTCGCAGGCAACCTATAGGATTTACCGAAAGGAGAATGGAAATGACCACGCAGGAAAGGCCCCCCACCGAAGGCCCTCCCATCGGGTCTGATCGGGTTCCGTCTTTGGTACTTGTCCACACCGGTCATGGCAAAGGCAAGAGCACCGCCGCATTCGGCACCATGCTGCGGGCGGTTTCCCGTGGATGGAAGGTGGCGGTGGTGCAGTTCCTCAAATCGGGTAACTGGAAAGTGGGAGAGGAGAAGGTCGGACGCAGTCTGGGCGTGGACTGGTGGGCCTTGGGAGACGGCTTCACCTGGGACTCTGACAACATGTCGGAGACCGAAGCTGTGGCTCGAGAGGCTTGGTCCTTCACTCGCCGCCTGATAGCGCAGGGGAATCACCGGATGGTGGTGCTCGATGAAGTGACCTATCCGCTCAACTGGGGATGGATCGACGAGAGCGAGATGGTGGAGGTGCTCCGCAGTCGACCTTCCCATGTCACCGTCATCCTGACCGGGCGCGACGCTCCCGACTCCCTGATCGAGGCGGCTGACACGGTCACTGAAATGGTCAAAGTCAAACACGCCTTCGACCGAGGAATCAGGGCACGTCGCGGGATTGACTACTGAATGTGACAGAACTCTGGCTGGTTCGGCATGGCGAGACGGACTGGAATCGCGACTATCTGCTGCAAGGTTGGGTGGACACACCGCTCAACGGCACCGGACGGCGTCAAGCCCGGGATCTGGCTGGTACCCTGGCAGACCGGATCTTCACCGGGGTCTGGAGTTCCGACCTTTCCAGGGCTGTTGACACCGCCCGGCTGGCATTCGGTGAGCCCACCCAGGACGCCGCCCTGCGAGAACTTGATTTCGGCGACATCCAGGGTATGAGTTGGAATGGTCTGGGGCCGCAGATACGCAGTAAGATGATCGCCTTCGATGACTTTGCCGCTCCGGGTGGAGAGTCGCACCAGCAGATGGAGGAAAGGGTTATGAAGTTCCTGGGAGGGTTGGCGGAGGGAATCCACCTCATATTCACCCATGGCGGCGTGATCCGCATGCTGCGTCGTATGTGTGGAGATGACCGTTTCCCGAGCCAGTGCGAGATAGTCAGATTGGATTGGACCAATCGCCGGGCGCTTGACCTGGACTGAGGGCAGGGAGTCGGAGCAGGAATTGTCGCTGCGACGCGGCAGTTAATCTCAGATGCAAGTGCAGGAACCAATAGCCACCGGCCGATGGACGATTCTCGATCTGGCGGTAATCGCCTTAGCCGGCCTGTTGGGTTCGATCCTGCCGGTGGTAGTCGGGCTGGGAAGCGATGTCATCTTTGTCTTGGTGGGCCAGTTCCTGTTCACCGTGGGCGCCATTCGGTTAGTGGTGAAAGTCCGCCGCAGGGACTTCCAACGACTCGGATTCGTGGTGGAGGCCCGGGACGGCTTGATGCTCTTGCTGGGAGCAGGTCTGCAGATCCTGGTTGCCTTCTTGTTTCTGCCCCTGGCGGTCCTGGTGGAATTGGATACCGAACCGCAGTCTCTTGTTACCGAGATCGCCGGCGCCTCGGGCACCCTCCGCCGGCTGGCGCTTTTCCTGATCATCGGATTGATCGGCCCGATACTGGAGGAACTGATGTTTCGTGGGGTCTTGGTCGATGCCTTGGCGGCCCGTTTCAAGACCAGGGGAGTGGTGATCGGTTCGTCGGTGGCTTTCGCTGCTTTCCACCTCACGGGGGTTTCCACGGTCCAGCCACTGGAGTCGATCATGGTGCTGGTTCCACAGTTATTCCTATTCGGCGCGGTGCTGGCCTATCTGCGCATCAGACACAAGCGCCTGGGCCCGGCCATTTTCGCCCATGCCGGGTTCAATCTGCTGAGCCTGTCGGTACTTCTCTTCTATCCTGATTTGCTTTAGAAATCACAACCCGTCAGGTTGGATGGTTGGTAGATCATGTCAATTATTAATGGACTTATGGAGTTGTTGTGTCTATAAGTAATAGATGCAACAAAGCCGTGGGATTAGCAACAGCAGGTGTTGAGGAGAGAAGGGGCTGTGGTCAGGGCTATCCCCTGGTGTTAAGTGGCCTTGCGCCTTTTCGTGCCAGAAACGGTCCTATCAGTCGGTGTGGCCCGGTTGTCAGGGAGAAGTTGGTAACTTCTTTCTGATGGGCGCAGGTCGACTTGAGGAGGGCAAGACCGGCCTGAGTTTTGTGAGACCGCAGGCGCGCAAGGGGACCTTGCTGGCGGTAGTGGTGGTGTTGCTGTTCGGTTACTTCGCGGTGGTGGTCATCGATCTCCTCGACTACCATCGACCCATCGAGTTGGCCCAGCGTCATCAGTTGATCGCCGGGGCGGTGCTGTTGGTAGCGGCTTTCCGAAAGGGACGCCTCAATCCCCGCGGCAGTCTCGGAGTGCTGGTCGTCACCGGCGGTCTCATGGCGGTGATGGCCATATTGCTATTCATAGCTCTGGAGAGACTGGGGGTAGGTCCGGCCATAACCCTGCAGTTCGTGGCAGTTCTGGCTGTGATGGTCTGGGTTCAGTTGATGGGAGGGGTGCGGGTGCCCCCAATTGCCTGGATGGCGGGGCTGGTCACCATGTTGGGTATCTCATTGGTGGTGGAGGCTTGGTCATGGGAGCGGGCGGACCTGATAGGTATAGCCTCGGGGGTGGGATCGGCACTGTTCCTGGCCGCCTACTTTCTGTTGGTCGACCATCTGGCAGAGCGACTCCCACCTCTCACCATTGCCACCTACGCATTGTGGATAGCCGCCCTGTTCCTCTCTCCCGGCGCCGGGTTGGGTCCCTGGGACCTGCCGATCCCCAAGTGGTGGTGGTTGCTGGCGCTGGGTGTGGCGGGGACGGCCATCCCGATGCTGCTGGAAGTGATCGCCATCCGCCAGGCTGGCCCGGGCCCGGTGGGGATCATCCTCCTCACCCAGCCGGTGGTGGGAGGGGTGGCGGCCTGGATCATGCTGGGTCAGGCCCTGTCCCCGGTCCAGATCTTGGGAATAGCAGTTTCGCTGGGAGGGGTGCTCCTGGTTCAGATCAAGTTGGCCGAGGCGCGTACCTAGCCCGGAGCGGGTCCGGCGACCAGTTCAGGTTCCTGATCGCCATCCCGACATGTATTCTTGTTGCTCCCCGGTCAATTCCTCCAGCCTTCCCCCCAATGCCTCGATCTTGAGGCGGGCCACCATCTGGTCTAATTCGGTCGGCAGCACGTAGACTTGGGATGTCAGGGAACCGTGGTTCTCGACCAGCCAACGCAGCGCCAATGCCTGGTTGGCGAAGGACAGGTCCATAACGTCGGCGGGATGCCCTTCAGCAGCCCCCAGGTTCGCCAAACGGCCCTCTGCCACCAGGAACAGTCGACGCCCGTCATCCATGCGGAACTCCTCCAGGTTGGGGCGGACCGTGCGCCGGCCCACCGCCAGATTGGCCAAGGCCTTGACGTCGATCTCCACGTCGAAATGGCCGGCGTTGGCAAGAATTGCCCCGTCCTTCATCAGGTTGAGATGCTCCTCGGCCAAGACGTGCCGGTTACCGGTCACGGTGATGAAGATATCTCCCTCCGCGGCGGCCTGTCCGGCCGTGAGTACTCGATAACCGTCCATCAACGCCCGCAACGCCCTGACCGCGTCCACTTCCACCACGATCACCCGTGCGCCCAGACCGTCTGCCCGCACGGCCACGCCCTGTCCGCATTGTCCGTAACCCACCACCACCACTGTGGAGCCGGCTACCAGCAGGTTGGTGGACCGGATGATCCCGTCCAGGGTGGACTGGCCGGTGCCGTAATAGTTGTCGAACAGGTGTTTAGTGGCCGAGTCGTTCACTGCCACCACGGGAATCCGCAGGGCGCCCTCCCGGGCCATGGCCCGCAGGCGATTCACCCCGGTGGTGGTCTCCTCGGTGGCGCCCAGGGGCGAGATGCCATGATGGTCGCGATGCAGAGAGGAGATGACGTCGCCTCCGTCGTCTACCAAGAGATGAGGTCTGCGCCTCAACACTTGCACGATGTGGTTGTGGTAGCGCTCGGCGTCCTCCCCGCGGATCGCCATCACCTCCATCCCGTCTGCCGCCAGGGCGGCGGCGACGTCGTCCTGGGTAGAGAGAGGATTGGATGCGCACAGGGATATTTCAGCGCCGGCGTCTGCCAGGGCGAGCATCAGATTGGCGGTTTCCGAGGTTACGTGCAGACAGGCGCCGACTCTCAATCCGTGGAGTGGGCGGTCGGTGGAGAGTTGTTTCCGGACGGCGCCGAGTACCGGCATCCGGCTGGCTGCCCATTCCACCCGCATCCGACCCTGGGGCGCCAGCCCGGGATCGGCTAGGTCAGAAGCCACTGGGTTCTTCGGGAGCGGAATCGGCGGAGGTATCCATCTCCTCTTTGAGCCGGTCTATCAAATCCACCGCCATAGGGTCGGCGCCGCAGTTGCGGGCCAGTTCCAAGGAGAAGAGATCACCCATCGCCACCAGGCTAATCAGCCTGCCGAGGGGAGAGAATCCCTGGGTCCACACCTCCCCAACCCAGGTGACTCGATCGGCCGTGAGCTTCTCCAGCACTTCGAACCGGCGGGACACCCCGGGGTGCTCGTCACGGTCTCGCAGCGCCACGATTCCCACCCGGCGGCGGGCGAGACCCTGGGGTAGGTCCCAGCCGACTATCTCGTTGTGGGTGGTCTCCGGCAGGACGCTCCAGAACGCGGATCGCTTGGCGTTCTCGTTGGTCTGTGTCTTCCACCGATAAGCGGCCACCTGTGTCAGTGGAACAGACCCATAGACTCCCACCATCCTGCCTCCCATTGCGGATGCCAACTCCGACGCAAAACCAATTCCCTCCCCCTTGGGGCCGGAAAGGTTGTCGGCCAGATGGGCTGCTTCTTCAAGAGATGGCTGGGGATCGCTGATCGCCCCGGCCTGGGCGGCCACCCTCAACAGCGCCGACAGCCCGAATCCGAGCGCCGACCGCGGCTGGTAGCCCCCGGGTATCACGACCAGTTGATCACCGGCCAGCGCCGCCATTTCAGCCAGTTCGCCACCGGAGGTGATGGCGGTCACCTGCAACCCCAGTTTCCGGGCCTCCTCCCAGGAGGAAAGCGTCTCGGCGGTGTTACCCGAATAGGAGACGACAACCACCGATGGGCGCAGGCTGGGCGCCCAACCGGGGAGTCCGTAGTGTTTGTGCACCGTGGTGCGCCGTCCCTCGGCCGCAGCCACCGCCTGGAGGAAGTCTCCGCTGATACCTGACCCTCCCATTCCGCATACCAGCAGTTCTCCTTCCCGTTTCCTGACGGACTCGAGTTGGAGGTTGGCGCCCCAGCGCAATTGAGCGCCGAGGGCGGTCATCTGGAATCTCATCTCCGCCAGCCGGGAAGGGCTCTTAGTCATCTGTAAACGTCATTATGGGAACGCCATCAGCATTTACCAAGTAGGAGGATCCGCAGTCTCCGCAACGGAGGGTGTTTTCGCTCTCGACCGGTCGCAGGGCGCCCTTGCACTTCGGGCAGGCCAGAATGGCGAGAAGTCGGGGATCGATGGCATCCACTTCAGGATTGCACCACGGCCCGCACCCGCGAGACCAACCGGTCCACCGCCGACCGGTCGGGACCCTCCACATTCAGACGTAGGAAGGGTTCGGTGTTGGAGGGGCGCAGGTTAAACCACCGATCAGGCCAGGAGACGGTCAAGCCGTCCAGCCGGTCATGGTCGAAGGCCGAGAAGGCGTCCACCGCTTTGGCCAGGGACTCAGACCGGTCGGACACCGCCAGGTTGATCTCACCGGAGGCATGGTAGGGATCCACCTCCCGATGGAGGGTGGAAAGGGGTCGATTCTGCTCGGAGAGAATGGAGAGCAGGGCCAGCGTGGCCAGCATTCCCGAGTCTGCCCGGTAGTGGGCGGCAAAGTAATAGTGCCCGGAGTGCTCCCCACCGAACACTGCTGCGGTCTCGGCCATCTTCTGCTTCATGTAGGAATGCCCCACTCGCGACCGGACCGGGATACCGCCGCTGGCCATGATGGCTTCGGGCACCGACCGGGAACAGATCAGATTGTGGACCACTTTGGCCCCGGGTGTGCTGGCGAGTATCCAGCGGGCGATCAGGGTGGTGATGGCGCTTCCCGACAGCGGCGAACCTCGGTCGTCCACGAAAAACGCCCGGTCTGCATCGCCGTCGAAGGCCACTCCCAGGTCGGCGCCCGACGACAGGACCTCATTGATGAGATCGGTGAGGTTGCCGGGATCTATGGGGTCCGGCGGATGGTTGGGGAAGGTCCCGTCAGGGGTGAGGTAGAGCCCGATTAGGGAGACCGGCAGGTGCGAGAACACCGGCTTCACCACGGTGGCCGCCATTCCGTTTCCGCCGTCCACAACGATCCTCAGCGGGCTTATCTGTGCAGGTTTGACGATGCCCAGCACATGTTCCACGTAGGCTTCCGTGACGTCGCACGCCGAAACCCTGCCCCTCAGGGATGAGGGCGAGGCGTCGGCGGTGGCCATCCGGCGGATCTCTTCCAGGCCGGAGTCGGCGCCGACCGGGGAAGCCCCCGGCAGGCACAGCTTTATCCCGTTCCACTGCGGTGGGTTGTGGGATGCCGTCACCATGGCCCCGGCAACCGATCGGGCGCCGGACACATAGTAAACGACCTCCGTGGCAACTTCCCCAAGGTCCAGGACATCTGCGCCGGTGGAGGTAATGCCCGCTATGAAGGCTCCGGCCAGGCTCGGTGAACTTGCCCTGCAGTCGCGTCCCACTGCCACTGTCTCCCCATCTGCGAACCGGGCGAAAGCTGCGCCGATCCGGCGGGCGTGATCAGGGGTGAAGTCGCCAACGCCCACATCTCCCCGGATGTCGTAAGCCTTGAAAAGACTCTCTATGGCGTAACTCCTTTTTTGCCCGGCGCCGGTGCGGTCGCCCAAAGGGTCAACCATCGTCTTGCTCGGGGTATCGACAGGATGCACAGGCCGAGGACTGTCAGCGACCAACCCAGCCACTCGGCCCAGGTGTTCTGGAACTCCAGTGTCACCTGGGAGTCGGTGGGGACCACCATCATCAGGGAAGGAGCGGCCAGGTAGGGTCCTTCGGCGCCGGTAGCGTTCCAGTTCGGAAAGTAGGAGACCTTCACCAGGTGGGGGACCCCGATCGCCTCGGTCTCGAAGGAGATTCTGTGGTCCTCCACCACGATATTGCTCACGGAGCCGTTTTGCTGGGGGAGGAAGACAGGCCGTAGCAAAGAGGGATGGGAGACGGTGGGCCATCCGTACTCCGGCGGGGCATCCGCCACCACCCACAGGTCGGCGTTGTTCACAGTCTCGAACCACGCCAGGGAGAAGTTGAAGAAGTCAGGCTCCCCGTCGGGGCTCTCCACGTACACCGAGGGCTGGTAGCGGGCAATCTCAACCAACTGGGTGGGCGGCGCTTCGTGTATGTGAAACGGTCCGGCCACTCCAACCTCCCGCAACTCCGGATACTTGGCAGCCTCTTCGGTGGCTTCGGGAGTGAAGGAGATGTAGTAGCGCACCCCGAACATGTCAAGGTGTCGCAGTCCCCGGTGCATCACCAGATTGTGATATCGAAGCCCCGGAACGGGGTTGGAACCCTGTTTGCTCATCTCGGAGATGGTGATGAAGATGAATGGCATGCTCATTGATGACTCGAAGAACAATCCCTCCATGGAGGGATGGCTCCATCCCGACCAGTAGGGAATCAGCATGGGGGCCATAGGCGTTCCGTACTGGTCGATGTCCCGGTTGTTCTCCCATAGCACCCGTCCCGGCTCAAGCCTGGCTACCAGGGTATTCATGTCGCGATACTCCGTCCAGCCGGCTTTGGCTTCATAACCGGAGTAGTTCCACCTGGACCAGCCCGCCAGGTAGGAGACTCCTGCCAGCGACCCTGCTCCCACCACCAGGGCCAGCACCGCAGCCATTAGTTGCTTGACCGCAATGGCCTGCCGGCGCCTATACAGCGTGGCTGCCGTCGCTATCCCCAGCAGGACCGCTCCGGCTACGATCGGCCATCTGCCCCTGGAGTCGGCGGCGGGAATCAGAATGGCGACCACCACCGCCACCGAGGCCCCAGTGGTGACGGCTGCGGCCACCGGGGTGGCGGATCGCGGCAAACGCCGGGCAGTCACCATTACCGCGACTCCCACCGCAACCATCGCAAAGAACACAACCCCGAAGTACCAATAGGGTAGAAGTCGCCCGTTGTAGAGCTTCCAGCGATCGTCCAAGAACAGATCCGGGAACTGGCGGGTCAATCGGATGGGCAGAGGGAAATAGATGACCGGCGCCAGGGTGGTTATCAGCAGCGGCACTACCTTCCAGGTCTGGCGCAGTCGCCGAGCCCGCCGAAGTGTCCAGACCAGGCCGACCACCGCCAGGGGGAGTAGCAACCAGACCTCGATGGGGAAGAACTCCCGCCACTTGGTGAGGGGACTCCAAGCCAGATCGGAACTGTACCCCAGGTTGGCGAGGAATGGGACCGACCAGAAACCGGTTAGAGCGAACGCCCACGCCGAGATGACCACCAGCGGCCTTCGGCCCCTCCTGATTGTCAGAAACGCCAGGGTTCCCAACACCAGCAGCAGAGTAGTCAGCAGATGACACAGGACGGTGATGCAGAAGATCACCACAGTCCTGGGCAGCAGTCGGGACTCGCCGTCCATCACTCTCACCAAGAGGCCCAGATAGATGAAGCCCAGGCTGAATGACCAGGCATAGGTGAACTCCCCGGCCAGGGTGGAGGCCACGTTCCCCCCGTAGATCGTGAAGCTCTCCATCAAGGCGTAGAAGGTGCCTCCTGCGGCGGTCACCAGAGCGATGAGGCGTTGGAATCCCAGCGCCCTCGACAGGAAATAGACCGCTGGAGGCAGCAGCAGCAACCCCCCCACGGTGACCAGTTTGAAAGCCACGCCGTAGGGCAGGAACAGATCCAGGAATACGATTACCAGCGAGGGCAGGGGGAAGTAGAAATAGAACAACGGGAACCCCGCGAACCAGGCATTTGACCAGCCCAGCAGGCGGCCGGAGGGCAGCAGGATGTCCCGCATGGCGGCCGGTCCTAACACATGGGCGCCCATATCCCCTCCGGAAGGCGTGTTGTCCACAAACAACAGGTGAGGGCTGAGCACGGCCAGCACCATGGCGGAGAGGACCACCAGCACCCAACCCGGGTACCAGTGAGTGGTGAGCCGTCTCATCGGGGATGCCGGTAGGTCTGGCCCGGTCCGCCGATTGTTATGCGGCTCCCGACTCCTTGTCGGATTGGAACATCTCGGTGACGTTGCGACGGTCGAATAGCGTCCATTTTATGGGAGGTGCAAGGTGATCGGCGTGATGCCGACACAGGGCCGATAGGACCTCATGGGGCGCCGTAATGCTTATATCCCATAGCCAGACCCGACGGTTCTGGTAGTCGATGGCCATCCACGCCGAGGCCGTCTTTCCACACCGGTAGCAGTTTGGGACCATAACGTACCCACTTTAAGGCGTCACCCCAGGTAAACAAAGGATTTCCACTTCTGCAGGAGCCGAACCGACGGCATCCCCTCCCAAACTCGGCCCAAGCCCTCGGAGTCCACGGCCGCAGTGGTGGGCACCCGGTCGATCTTGTGGGTCTGAAAAGGCTGCGGTTCCTCCGTCCACTTGATCTCCCGGAATCCCTTCGGTCCAAGGACTTCTGTCAACAGATCCCGGACCGGATCACATCCGGGACACTTCTGGGATGTGAAGAGAACGATCCCCGGTTCCAGCCCATTCATGGTTCGACGTTTCGGACGTCGGCGGTCCACCAGGTTCGCCAGCAGGGCTACTGCCGAAGCTGCCACCAGCACCACCAGAGGAACCAACAGTCCCAGCGCCTCGTTCTCAAACATCCGTGGACTCCTGTCTAACGGGTCGCCTTGAAAGCTCGATCCCTCATTGTCCTCACTCCCTGGCTCAGCAACACCGGGTAGGGCGCCGGTTCGAGCAGGTCGAGATGTTCCTGCCGCAGACGGGACACATCCTCACGGCGCCTCTGTCGGGCTGCCTCGAGGCTCTCCGCGGGAGTGAGTCTGCCGCCTGTCCCCCAGACCTCTTCCAGAAGATGCTCATACGAGCCCGACGGTTGATGGGTCGGTTCCTCGTCCACCAAGGTGACAAGGTCGCCGGCAGCCGTCCCGTCCGGGCGGTAATGGCGCCACAGGCTCTTCCGACCGGGAAGAGCGCTCTTGGCCACGTCGTCGGTGAGCTTGAAGGCCGGTCGCCATTCTCGGTCCTGGCGGATCGCGGTCAGTTTGTACACACCATCGAGGCTGGGAGACCCATGGGAAGTGACCAACCGGGTCCCAACCCCGTAGACCAGTCGGCCGATCTGCCTCTGCGGATCTTCGCCCCGCCGGGCCAAATGGTCGGTTATGCGAGCGATGGCCAGTTCATCCAGGCGGTCGGAGAGGACGATGGCCGCATCCTCGAAGCCAGCCCCATCAAGCATCCGGGCCGTCTCAACCGCCAGCGACGCCGGGTCTCCCGAGTCCAAGCGAATCCCAACCGGTCGATGTCCCTTGCGGCGCAGTTCTTCAAACACCCTTATGGCATTGGGAAGCCCCGATTGCAGGGTGTCAACGGTGTCCACCAACAGCACGCAGTCGTCGGGATAGATCCGGGCGAAGGCGCGGAACGCCTCCAATTCGCTTTCTCCCAAGGCCATGAAAGCCTGTACCAACGAGTGGGCGTGAGTGCCTTTGGCAGGCAGCCCAGCCTGGTGGGATGCTCCGACGTTCGAGGAGTAGTCCGCACCACCCACCAGCGCCGCCTCGGTGGCCAGGTTGGCTCCCATGCCCGCCGAGCGGCGCATCCCGAACTCGAGAACCGTACCCGACTGCGCTGCCTGTTTGAGCCGGGCGGCCTTGGTGGCGATCAGGGTGGCGAAGTTGCGGTGATTCAGCAAGACAGTTTCCAGGAGTTGCCCCAGCACCAGCGGTCCCCGCACCACCGTGATCGGAGTATTGGGATGCACCACCCGGCCGTCGGGGGTGGCTTGGATCAGCAACCCACCGAAGTCGCCGTGATCTCCCAGCCAGTTGAGGAAGTCCTTTTGGAACAGCGCCCCCCCGGATCCGGATCGCATTGATGCCAGTGCCGAGAGTTCGGAATCACCGATCCGGAAAGTCGCCAACCGATCCAAGAGGGCCCCCAGCCCTGCCGAAACACAGTAGCCGGCCCGATGATCTCCATAATGCGGGTAGCTGCGGAAGTAGTGCTCGAAGCTGGCCTGGTGATCTGCAATCCCGTACCTGAAATAAACCTGGGCCATGGTCATTTGGTACAGGTCGGTGAAGAGCACGCCTCGGGTCATAGGAGTAGCCATCTTCTGTGAAGATTACGCAATGGGGGATGGGAAGAAGTCCGGCCTGCCTGGGGAGGGTGCCACCAGGGCGCCTCCCGAGTGGGTCAGCGGCGGCGACCGCGACAGATGAGCAGCTTGGTGAGACCGATACCGGTGATCTCGATGGTCTCTGCCCGTTCAACATCCACGCAGTCATGAGTGGACAGTTCATAGCGAATTCCATCCACTTCAATCTCGCACCGTCCTGCGAAGACGAAGATGAACACGTCCTCGTTCTCCTCGACTCTCGTCCGGTGGTGATCCTCGGGTTCCAGATTCACATTGGTCACCACCATCTGCAGGTCGGGATGGGACAGTGTGGTCTCGCCCGGATTCTCCCTGATCGACCCTTGGCGCATGTGGTGGTTCCCTAACCGAGGGAGGAGTTGGGCAATGGGCAGATCGAGGGCTCGGCCGAGCCGAAGGAGGACTGGTAGTGAAGGATGGGAGTGGCCATTCTCGATGTCGCTGAGGTGGGCGGCCGAAATCTGAGCTTTGGTGGCGACATGCCGCAGTGTCATGGAGAGCTGTTTACGTTGCTCCCGCAGGCGCGATCCGACTTCCTTTGCCAGAGCGGCAGGACTTCCACGTTCCATTCCCGTTTTGCGAGCCATATGGTCAGAACAGGGCCGGACTGGCGATTACCAGCATCCGGCCGAGAGGATCGTCAGTCTGTGCACCGGCTTCGTGAGGTTCATGAGCGGAGTAGTGCAAGGTGTCGCCGGAGGTGAGATGGTGATGGTGCTCCCCGAAACTAATGAAGACCGACCCGCGGAGCATCAGAATGAATCTCTCTCCGAAGTGGCGATATCTGGCTGGAACATCGGAGGTCCTCAATATGACCGCCGTGAACGCCCCTTCGGTCCCATGGCTTCCCACCACCCTCCAGAGCGGACCATCCGGGGTCCGCAGTTCCCGCCCCTCGCCGGCCCGGGTGACATGCACCAGCGGCCCCGTGGAAGAGTCAAGCAGAGCAGTCATCTCCACATCCAGCGCCATGGCCACCATCGCCAGCGCCGTGAGTGAGGGAATGGAACTGCCCCGCTCAATCTGAGAGAGGTGGGAGGTGGTGTAGCCGGTCAACTCGGCGAGGTCCGAGAGCCGCTGACCCCTTTCCGCCCTGATGCGGGCCATGTTGCGACCCACGGCTGTCAGTTCAATATCCACCATCGATAAACATAGGCAAGCAGGAGGACAGCACAAAACCGATTATGCATGCCCGTATACGAGGAGCCGCGCCTAGCCGCTGTCCCTCGTAATGCTTGCTTCAGGCGCCGTTGTGTCTCCGAGAATCGTCGGCATGGATCTCGGTACGACGTTGTCGACGACGCGGCGAGCGCCGCGCAAAGGGTGGGGAGAAGTGGCCTACAGGGGTTTGCGGGCGAGAAAGCAGTACAAAGGCGTGAAAATGCCCGTCCGGCCGCCCGCGACGTAGGCGTCGGCGGTGCGATCGAGGAATTTGACAACTTCCGCGGAACCCTTTGGGAACAGCCGCAGCACTTCGCCAACCCTCGTTCCCGCGTAGAACACCCTGCGGCCCAGCGGGAGTCTGCGAAGAACCGCTCCCAAGGTTCCGTGGCGGCTTTCCATGGGCCGATACCACGGTGTGGACGGGCCTTGCTGGATATCCCGGTTCACCCCTTCGATCACCGAGAATCCCGCGGCTTGCAGCGCCTGGTCCACTTCCCCGAACGTGGCGATGTCTTTCAGAGCAATGCCGCGCATCAAGTCTTGCTTGGTGCGCTGATGCCGGTGGTCGCTCGGATCGAACGTGTCCGTGAGGCACATTTCCTGCCCCCAGAACAGGGCTCCGGGCTTCAACACCCGGAATATCTCTTCGAATGCCTTTTTCTTGTCGGGCGCATGGCAAGTTGACTCGATGGCGTACCCGCGGTCGAAAGTGTCGTCCGCGATGTTGCTCATGTCCATGAAGTCGCAAACTTGGTATTCGACCATGTGGTCGAGCCCGGCCTCGGCGTTCAACCGCCTCGCCTTCTCCAACTGGATCGTACTGTTGTTGATGCCGACAACATGGACGCCGGCCTCGCGGGCGACGCGGCGCATCGGGCCGCCGATTCCACAGCCGACATCGACCACCGTCATGCCTTGCTGCAACTCCAGCCGGGAGATCATCAACCGTTGATGGCGGACCTGGGACTCCTCGAGGGTCTCGTTTGGGGTGAGGGGCGCGAAGTGCAGGGACTCGCTCCATCCCCACACCATGAACCCGCTGCACAGGTCGTAATATTCCTTCACCGTCTCCGTGTGGTCGTACCCGCCAGCGCTAGCGGCTCGTGGCGCAGCTCGATCAATCCAGCCGTCGAGGGTCTGCTGGCGGCCTCTGACATCCGAGTCCCCATAGGCATGCCGCAACTCCCTGGAGAGTTTGCGCAAACTGGATGTCATGGAGCTTCTTTCCTCAGGCCCGACCCTGGTACCCGGCGAGCAGTCGGTTCAAATCTAGCAGACAGTCGGTATCAGGCCTCTGCACGAACAGGCCTGGGCGCCAGCGCCTTTCCCCGCACGGACCACCCCAACCCACCAAACCAAAACGGAACCACTAACACCTCGCCGGGACACGGCTGGACAGGTAGGCGGACAGATGGTCCACCAGGTCTCGAGCGTCGTCCTCGGCGCCATGTATGAAGCTTGACTTGCGGCGACGAAGAAAGTTCAGCCCGACCCTGTACATGCCTGGCGAGCCGGTGACGATGCCACCGTCGTGGCGGAGGCGGCCCTTGTGGTCCAGCACCGGAACATGCAGCCATGAGTAATCCGGCCGGTAGCCGGTGGCCCAGACCACGGTCTTGATCTCCCCGCTGGTGAGATCAAGACCCAGGGGAGGTGACTTCTCCACACGGGTGCGCTCGTACCGGCGGGGAGGGTCGTACTCGGCGTCCAAGCCGTTCTCGGTGACCCATTCGTCGATCAGCAGAAGCAATCGGCCCATCTTCAGGTCCGATCGGTTGCACTTGTTGTGGAGCGAACCCGATAGCTGGGCTCTGCCCTCCCTGATGCCGGCCAGTCGCCCTACCAGGCGCACACCCTGGTCGGTCAGGGCATTGAGGTCGAGCATCCGGTGTTCCGGCGTTCCGACCAGTTGGGGGGAGGGGACCGTGCGGGCCCGCAGGATGTCATCCACCTCGTCGTAGCGCTCGTCGGATAAGCCGGTGACCTCGAACCAGTAGCGGATGTCCTTTCCACGGTATGTCCGGGGCATTCGGACATGCTCACCCACCGAGACTGTCACCGGTCGCCCTGAACGGTGGATCTCGTCGGCAAGTTGCACACCGGTGGCCGACACTCCCACCACCAGGACGCCGCCTTCCCGAAGGTCCGACGGGCGGCGATAGTGGATGGGTGTCACCGAGTCGATCGAGGCTGGAAGAGCCGCGGCGATGGGAGGTACCTTGGGAAGGTTGAACCCACCGGTGGCCAGCACAACCGACCGGCACGACCACACGCCCCGGTCGGTCACGACCTCGTAGTTCTCGCCGTCCTTTCGCACGGAGGTGACGGTGGTGAGAGTGTGGAGCGGCGGATCAACCAGTCGGGCGTACCGGTCGAGGAAACCGACAATCTGCGGCATGGTCATGAATCCGTGGGGATCGTCACCATCGTAGGCCATGCCGGGCAACCTGGTCTGCCAGTTCGGAGTGAGCAGGCGAAGCGCTTCCCAGCGCTCCGTTCGCCACGTATTGGCCACCTCCCCGCGCTCGAGGACCATGTGGTCGATCGAGCGCTGGGAGAGGAGGTAGCTGACCGCCAGGCCGGTGTGCCCGGCTCCGATTACGACAACGGCAGTACGCACCCTGCCTCGCCTGCTAGCTGACTTCGACGGTTACGTTGGTGGGGTTGGTCAGAATGTCGAACACGGCCGAGATCTTCTGCGACTGTGCCACCAGGGCTTCCACGTCCGCCTCGCTGGTGTCCTCGGCGTCGATCTCGTAGTTGACTCTCACGTCGCTGAAACCGTTCCGGACCTCCGGATCCGCTCCCAGGATGCCTCCGATGTTCATGTCGGCTTCCACTGTTGCCTTCACCGAACGCAGCTTGATCTCGCGGTTTTCCGCCACTGCTGCCACACCGGCGGTCAGGCAACTCGCCAGACCGGCCAGCACGATTTCCACCGGGGTGGCGGCGTTGTCCGCGGCGTTGAATTCCAGGGGGTGGTCGGCTTCCACCTGGTACTTTGACTTGTGGGCGCGCTCTTCGCCCAGTCCGAAGTAGCCGCCGATCTCGGTCGTGCTGTGGGTTCCATGGACCCATTGGTTCGAGGCTCTCCATGTGTAGTCGCCCGCGGCCGGTGTCTCTCCGACCACTCCGCGGGCAAACAGCAGGTGCGCTGTGTCTACTCCGTTGATCTCTCCCTTGCTCATGGTTTCTCCTTAGGTCTTAGTTGATTGATTCGATGTCCAGATCACTGTTGTGTGATCCTCATGCCAGGCGGCCGGATCCCTGCTGTTCGAGTCTTGAACTTCCAGCCAGGTACCCGTCCCGGTGCATGTAGATAAAAACGCCGTGGGCCCGCAGGCCGTCAATCGCTCCCGGATGTTGGCGTTTGTCTAAGGGCGGTCAGTGGTCCCGCCCGGGTGAACCACCCGGGAGCCTGGACAACCCATCTCCCCGCGCGAGGTTGTGGAGCCTGTTCTCAAGGCATCCATCTCACAAAACTCCTCTCGCTGCCTACCCGTTCTTGAAGGGTAGTCGGACAAAGTCCGGGCGGGTAACCAGAACAATCTTACTGTGCCACGGCGCGGTTATGTCTCCAGGGAGCCATTTAAAAGCCTCGTGGGATGCCCGTAACCTGCCCTTCACGCTGAAGGTGGGCAGATTAAGACATGGAGTTCAGCGCTTCCTCGATCATCGACGGAGTGACCGCTCCGGAGGTTCGGTGGCGTTCCTCCCCGTCATGCAGATAGATCAGGGTCGGCGTCCCCATGACCGACCAGGTCTCTGCCAGGTTGGGATGTTTGTCCACGTGAACGGCAACAAACCGCCACCTATCAGCGTGGTCTCCAGCAAGGCGTTCGAGATGGGGGCGGAGTACTCGGCACGGTCGGCACCAAGTACCCCAGAACTCCATTACTACGCCCCGACCCTCTGTATCGAGGATGTCCTCAAGTTCGCCGGACCCTGAGATCTCCCGAATGGCAGAACTCGACCGCACGCCCACGTCTCAGCCAAGCTCCTCTTCGCGATACTCCATTCCGTTTGGATAGGCAGATTCGGGGCTCGAGTCAAGATTCATGGTGATGTTGAACTTGTTACCCCAGTTGAATATGGAACATGCGAACACCATCTCCACGATCTCGTCTTCGGTGAAGTGCTCCTTCAACGCTTCGAAGAACCCGTCGGTGACAGTGTGCGGGTCTAGGGCAATACGTTCCGCGAGCGAGACGGCCATGGCTTCCCGCTCGTTCAGAGTGTCGCCTGCTTGGGGCTGACGCTCGAAGACTGCCTCTTCTTTCGGTCCTACTGCACCGCTCACGGCGGTGGTACGTACCGTCTGTCAGTAGGCGCAGTCGTTGATCTGCCCGGTCTTTAATCTCATCATCTCGTGGATGTGCGGTTCGACCGAGCCTTGGCCGAAGAACGACACAAACACCGGGATGATGGCCTTCAGCAGTTGGGGATTCCGACCGATGACCCCGAACATGGCGGAGTCCTCCCACCAACCGTCCCGCCCGTCGGCGAGCATCTGGTTGACTTCGGGGTCGTGGCTCTCCCCGTGGGATAGCGGTCTGATTCGGGTTGGCATTGACCTACCCCTCTCATGTGGGCTTCTACAGAATCCATCCTACCGAGACGGTCCGTCTCTTCCCGCCGTTGCTGCTGGACAAATGTGCTATTTGCGAATTGAGTGAGGCCCAGGCCTGACAACGGATTAGGTGCACAGGGCTGGTTCAATCCCATAAGCCATCATGTGTGGGTTCCATCAAGACTCACGATGGGGAGTCACCGCTGCAGTGGCCTATTTCACCAAAGGGGGAAACCCACCCGCAGCCGACCGATCCCCACCCCCCCCCGTCACATCCGAAGAGCCGTCAAAGCATGCTCTTCAGAAATCGGATTAGGTTCTGGCCAAGGACGTTTTGGGCTGCTTCCAATGGGAGCCGGTCGGCCATGGCTGCAGCGACGGACGGATAGTCGGCGGGAGACTCCAGGTTTGGAACGGTGGGGAACTCGTCTGCCAACGCTCCGCCGAGGATGGGATCGACTATGTGAAGCACATCATCTATGAAGTCGGCGCCGATTCCCACGGCCCGGTCGCCTATCAGAGATACGGCGTGGGCGATGTGGGTTATGTAGTCGTCCAGAGACGGGGCCTCGCTCAAGAAACCGCCGAAAGCGTTGAGGCAGACCATGCCTCCGGTGCGGGCGATGGCGATGATCTGATCGTCGGAGAGGTTGCGAGGGTGACAATACAAGGCCCGGCAGGATGAGTGCGATGCGACAACCGGTCTACCAGCCACTTCCAGAACGTCTCGCAAACCGGCATCTGCCAAGTGGCTGACGTCGAGGATCACTCCACATCGTTCCAACTCGGAGACAGCCTCTCGACCCAAAGGAGTCAATCCGCCTCCCGAGGAGCGCACGCCGACGCCGTCGGCAAGCATGGTGCGGCGATTCCAAGTCAGAGAGGCCATGCGCACTCCCAGGCGAGCGAACCCATCTACTAAACCGAGATCCGCTCCGAACGGCTCACCACCCTCCAGCGCCAATAGCATGGCGATGCGTCCAGAGGCGATAATCTCTTCAATCTGGGGTCCGTTTTCGGCGATAGCCACGTCCGCCCGGTGAACATCGGCCATCCAACGGGCGGTTTCCAGGATGATCAACGCCCGCCGAAGCGCTCCTGCCGAAACAAACTCCTCCTCGGTGTACACCGGCAGCACTTGAAGTACGACGCCGCCGGCCCGCAGTTGGGGCAACCAGAAGTCGCCGAAAGGATCGGAGTAACCGCGTCGCCGCTGGTGTTCCACGGCCAGCAGCAGATCGTTGTGGCAGTCGGCGACTGCCATAGCCGGGGCGCCGGACATCAGTCTCCCAGCGGTCCGGCAGCCTTGACCTGGACGCGGCAACCGCCTCCCGGAACGTAGGTCATCGGCACCTCCACCACCGAGGTAACCCGCGCTTGGCCGGGATCGGCCCCGGCGGCCACCGCCGCCTCCAACGCTTCGGCGCGGGCTGACTCCAGGCATTCTTCCCGGCTCGAAGAACCGTATTGGTAGACCCGGTCGACTGTCCCCGAAGCTTCGGAGATTGCCGCTCCGAAGGCGTTGGCCACCTCGTAGTGATGAGGTCGGATAACCTCGGAAGTACCGGGAACGCGCCCCGGTACCAGATGGGCGCCTCCCCCCACCGCCAGCAACGGCATGGCCTGCCGGCTTGCCTTCATCCGTTCGCAGTGGCTGGCCAAGTGCTCATCCACCCAGAGGAGAGACTGTTCGATGGTGCTGCTATCGAGTTCCTCCACCCGCGCCGGATCTCCGAAGCCGGTGAGCCTGCCCCCGGCCACCGAGACGTCGGAGAGAGTGAGGATCTCGCCTCCCGACACCAAGGCCTCCTCGGTGACGCGGTAGCCGACCGAGTCCGGTCCAACCGCGACTCCCGTCCCCTCGGTCCTGACAATGGTCCCACCCCCTAGACCCATGGAGATGAGGTCGGGCATCCGGAAGTTGGTGCGCACCCCTCCCACGTAAACTGCCGCGGCGGATTCGCGCGGGAACCCGTCCACCAGGATGCCGACGTCGGTCGAAGTCCCGCCCACATCCACCACGATGGCGTCGGAAAGTCCCGCCAGAGAACAGGCGCCCCTCATGGAGTTGGTCGGACCCGAACCCAACGACAGCACTGGCATCTCCAGCGCCTGCTGGGATGTCATGAGCGTCCCGTCATTCTGGGTGATATAGGAGAGGGCCTCTATCCCATTCTCGCGCAGGGCGTTGTTGAGTCCGTCCACCACCGCCCGGGACACCTGCAGTAAGGCAGAGTTGAGAATGGTGGCGTTCTCCCGCTCCAACAGCCCCAGGGTTCCCACCCGGTGGCTGAGGGAGACCGGGAAGTCATCACCCAATTCAGAGGCGATGATCTCTGCCACCCGCAGTTCGTGTTCGAAATTGGCTGGGCTGAATGCGCAGGAGACCGCCAACGCTCCGGATCTTGCAGCCGCCTCGGAAAAGCGCCGGACCGCTGCTTCGTCCAGTTCAGCGATTACCCGCCCGTCGTATTCATACCCCCCTTCGATGATCGCCACATCGGAGATCACCGACTGACGGAGGTCGTCGGGCCAGTCGGCTCCGGGCGAGACAGCCAGGGATGACGGCGCCGCCAGTCGCAACACCGCCACCCGACCCAGGCCCTTACGTTGGATGATGGCGTTGGCGGAGTGGGTGGTCCCCAGCATGGCCCGACGGATCTGGGAGACATCGGCTACCACTGAGACCGCCGAGATGGCGGCGCTGATGCCGTCCAGGGGGTCCGGGGTTGTGGGTGCCTTGTGGCTTGCCATCACCTGTCCTTCATCGTCCACCAGCACGGCGTCGGTGTTCGTGCCACCCACATCCATTCCCAAGCGCAACATCACGCACCAACCCTTACATAGTCGAGGTCGAAACCAAAGGCCTTCGGTCCGACCACCTCCAGCATTCCATCGCGGTGCCATTCGGGAGCGCATGGCATGGCAACCACATTCACGCGCTGGCCGTAGCGCAGCGTCTCGGTGGTGATCGGTGTCGCCGTCTCGGCATCGAGGATGCAGATCAAGTCGGGCACGGTCACCACGGGTCGGTCGTTCTCCCAGGCCACCAGGAACTCGTTCTGGATGGCGACCTTCATGCTGCGCTCCGTTCCATCTCTAGCTTCGATGGTCACAGTGCCCTTCGAGAATCCCTGCGTGGTTTCCCGGTGTACGTCTGTGATGACGCCCGAGAAGATCACCCTCCCTTCCGCAAACTCCAGGAATCGGTCGTAGGCCCCTGATTCTCCCCGCTGCACGGCCGACAAGCGGGCGCCAAGTTCGGTGCAATAGGTGACCGACCCGGCTATGGCATGAGCCTCTACCTCCGCCACGGTCATCGAGTAACTGGAGAATGCGTTGGCCAGTGTCAGGGACATCACCGCTCCCCGCACCAGCGTCTCGCCCAACTGGTTGGTGTTGGTCTCGAAGACGCAGAGGTTGCCCTTCTCATCCGCCACCGACATGGGCGAGCACTTGATTCCGGCCAAGGTGAAGACGGTCATCTCTATCTGGGGAAATGCCCGCCGCATGCCGTCGGCGTCAATCACGGGGAGACCCATCTCGGTGGCCACAGCCAGCGGCAACAGCGTGTTCAACCCGCCCACTTCGATGGGCATCAGTGCCACAGGGTCCCGACCCAGATAGGAGGCCAGTGCCTCTATCGAAGCAATGAACTCGGTTCCGGCCGGGATCTTCTCCAGCAGCACGGTGGGGGCTCCCACCACCGCGACTGTCATCACCAGCCCGTCCGCCGGGAGTTCGTGAGGATCGGCGATGGTAACCGGCCCGTAGGTGTTGATGGCCTGCCGCAACATCAGACGGGCGACGTAGGGGTCGCCTCCGCCTCCCGTTCCGAGCAGGGTTGCACCCAAGGCGAGGTCGTCAACCTGATCGATTGTGAGGGTTCTCATCTCTCTATGTCCTTTTGCTCTTGGTCCAGTTGTCAGCTGCTACCGCCGCCACGATTAGACCTCCATGTATGAGACGCTGGATGATCGGATCGATCTGACGTAAATTGAATCCGTTGATGATCAAGGCGATGAATAGGGCGCCGAACACGGTGCGCCACACCGCCCCGTCTCCACCGGCGATCGACGTTCCTCCCACGATCACCGCCGCCAGCACCGCGAACACGAAGCCGAAGTCGTCGCTGGGCTGGGCTGTGAGGGTCCGGGACGCCGAAAGCGCGCCGGCCAACCCCGCTGCTGCCCCCACCAGCACGAAGGTCACCACCGAGATGAGCTTGACCCGCACTCCCGCCAGTCGTGCAGCCTCGGCCGCGCCGCCAGTGGCGAACACATGGCGTCCGAACCGGGTTCTGGACAGGGTGAACCAGAAGAGTCCCACCACAACCACCGCAATCCAAGTCGCATTGGTCAGACCCAAGAACCGCCCTCGGGCTATCTCCGAAAAGGCGGTGTCCTTGATGCGGATGATGCTCCGGTCCGACAGGAGGAAACCTACGCCATAGAACACGAAGGACGTCGCCAGGGTTGCGATGAAGGAGTTGACGCGGACCCATGCCACCACGGCGCCGTTTACCACACCGTAGAGTGTCCCGATGCCCAGACCGGCCGCCAGTCCCAAGAGGTGATTCCCGGTGGCGTTGACCGTGAGGGCGGTGGCGATGCCGGCGTTGATGAAGCTGGCCGAGATGGAAATATCAAAATTCCCGCCGATCAGGGTTAGGGTCATCGCCGCCCCGGCAATCAGCAGCAGCGATTGCTGGTCCAGGATGTTGCGCAGGTTGGCTGGGGAGAGGAACGCCTCGGTGGTGATGGCCAGGAGCACGAACAGGGCGATGGTGGTCCAGATAATCCCGTAATCGGTTAGAAGGGACAGACGGCGGGGGGTGGGGATGGTGGGTTTGGTCATGCTGCAGACGCGCCGAAGGCCAGGGTCATCACGTCTTTCTCGGATGCCTGCTCTCCAGCCAGTTCCCCGACTATGCGCCCGCCCGACATCACGATGATCCGATGCGCCAGCCCCAGGACCTCCTCCAGTTCCGAGGAGACCAGCAGGATGGCGATGCCCTGGGAGGCCAACTCCACCAGCAGGTTGTATATCCCTCTCTTGGCACCCACATCCACGCCGCGGGTGGGTTCGTCGGCGATGAAGAGGCGGGGCCGGGACACCAGCCATCGACCGAAGAGTGCCTTTTGCTGGTTGCCGCCCGACAGTTGGGCGGTGCGGGTCTCGATGGTGGCGCCGGTCAATCCAACCGCCTGCGAGATGCGTTCGGCGGCGGAGGATTCCTGATTGGCCCGCACCACCCCTCCCGGAGCTACGAACTTGGACAGGTGGGCCAAGGTGATGTTGATGCGGACGGGTAGCAACGGCAGGAGGCCCTGGGTGGAGCGGGACTCGGGCACCATCGCCACCCCGGCCCGGATTGCCTGCCGCGGCGAGCGGGGTTGGTAGGGAAGGCCGTTCAGGTCGATCGACCCCCCGGTGGGAGGGTCGGCCCCAAACAGCACCCGGACCAGTTCGGTTCTTCCCGAACCTACCAGCCCTGCCAAGGTGACGATTTCCCCGGCCCGGATTTCGAAGCTGACATCTTCAAATGCTCCTGTTCTCTCCAGTCCACGCACTGAAAGCACTGCTGGCGCAGCGAGTTCGGGTGCCTGTCTAGGCGGAAACACCGTTTCCAGGCTCCGTCCCACGATGCCTTCGATCAAACTCGAGCGTGACTCGGTGTCAGTTGGGGTTGTGCGTACCACTGTGCCGTCGCGCATGATGGTGACCCGGTCTGATATGGCCAAGACCTCATCCAGGAAGTGGGAGATGTAGATCACCGTCACTCCCTTGCCGGACAGTTTGCGGACGGTGGTCCGCAGATTGTGGGCTTCTGATGACGAGAGACGAGCGGTTGGCTCGTCCATGACGATCAGACTGGCGTCGCGTGCCAGAGAACGTAGGATCTCCACCTTTTGCTGATCGGCCACCGAGAGCCGGGACACCACCTGATCGGGCGGAACCTCGATGCCGTACTCTTCGACCAATTCATCGAACCGCGTTCGGGTGGCAGCATGGTCGATCACCGGCCCCCGCAGGTGTTCGATACCCAGGAAGATGTTCTCTGCGGCAGAGAGTTGAGGAACCAGCGACAACTCCTGAGCCACCAGGGTGATGCCCAACGCCAGAGCGTCCCGCGGCGTTTTGAAGGCGACCTGGCTGCCGTTGACCAAGAGTTGTCCCGAATCGGGAGTGTGCACACCGGTGATGATCTTCCCCAGCGTGGACTTGCCTGCGCCGTTCTCGCCCACCAGAGCGTGGATGGCGCCTGCCTCGATGTTCACATCCACCGAGTTGAGCGCCACGGCGCCACCGAATTTCTTGGTGACGCCGCGCAACTCCGCGTGTGGATTCACAGCCAAGGTTGATTCGAGCCTAGCCGTCCCACTGGGCAGGGAAATCGCCGATGTTGTCCTGCGTCATCAGACCCCGGTCGGGAACGCTCTGGGAGGGGTCCACTCCGCCAATGTCGGTTCCTGCCAATGCGTCGACTATGGCTTCCATGGCCAGCTGGCCTTCGGTGTATGGAGCGCCGTACAAGCCTCCCCACCAGCGTCCGTCGCTGATGGCGGCGATCGAGTAGCTGCTGCCTCCGAAACCGATGATGCGTATTCCTTCGATGCCTTCGTCTCCGATGGCGATCTCCACGCCCTGCATGGACTGGTCGGCGCCCACCACGACGTTGATGTCGGAGGTGGTTACCAGGATGTCCTGCATGGCGGCCAGGGCCACATCCGGCCCGAGGTATTGACCCTCGCCCTCGGCCACTACGTTGACCGTGGAACCGGCCAGAGCCTCATCCCACCCTGCCCGTACGGCTTCATCGAGAGGAATGCCCCGGATGCCGTAGAAATAGACCACATTGCAGGGGTCGAAGTCGGCGCATGCCATCCCGGTCAACTCGCCGAGTCTCTTGCCCCGCAGGTACGGGGGTTCGAAGACCGCGGCGGCCTGCCCTTCCACCTGGGGTTCCACTGTGGCCAGGTCTTCGCCGACTACCTGATTGAGGGTTACGATCTCGATCCCCGCATCCAGCGCGTCGAGAATGTCGGGTATGGCGGCGGCTCCCGTCAAAGCCACCAGCACGATGCCGTCATAGCGGCCGGCGGCGATGGCGTCCTGGAATTGTTGTTGCTGCAGAGCAGCATCGAATTGAGCATCGAACTCCACGATCTCGATGTTGTTGGCCGCCGCCACTTCCTCCATGGCTGTTCGAGAGGCCGCCAACCAGGTGTTGGCGGAACTCGCCGACAGGTAGGCAACCTGCCGAGGCTCGGGGGGCGCCGCGGTGGTGGTGGGCGCTGCCGTGGTGGTAGTGGGCGCCGCGGTGGTCGGTGCTGCCGTGGTGGCAGGTGGCTCAGTGGAAGCCGTGCCTTCATCACCATCTCCGCATGCCGCAGCTACCAGCGCCAATACGGCCAACAGCCAAAATATCTTTTTAGTGGTATGTCGCATTTGGTTGTTCTCCATTCTGTCCGCCCGGATGCTGTGCACAGCTTCCGGTTTGTTCGTTATAAACGATAATAGTTAACTATAACCTAAAGAGATTAGATATTTCTGAAATGATTCGATTGCATCCAAATTGATGCAATCAGTCCGAAAGGAGGCGAAGTTCAGAAGGGAATTGACTTGCAAAGTGGGACGCTCCAAAGAGTGCCGGCCGGAGGAATGGTGCATGTCTACCAGTGCGAGACCCTGCTATCCCGTCCGGCTAACCCATTGTTATCGTTACGCACGTGGACATCGAGCTAGCCGTAGTAGGACAAAACATGGCCGAATTGCGGGCAGCCAAAGGTCTGCGGCTAGCTGATCTTGCCGAGGTAACCGGCTATACCACCTCCCGGCTCTCCCAGATCGAGCGGGGAGTCTCCATACCGTCCCTTACGGCCTTGGCCATGGTGGCTATGGCTCTTGGCGTGGAGATGGCGGCCCTGCTGGATTCCTCTTCGGGTCCGCTGGTGCATATCACCAGGGCGGGGGAGGGTCGTGAACTTCGCTTATCCACTGGTCCGACCTTCAGGGTGGTGGGAAGTCACGGCCTGGACGGGGCGTATACGGCCGTAGTCCAGGGCACTCCCGAGAGGCTTGAGTATCGACACTACGGCGAGAGGTTCATACTGCTGCTCTCCGGCTCGGCCACCTTTACATTTGGCGACGACCAGTACCACCTGAACGCCGGTGACACCATTCACTATGCCTCTCACAAAACACACGAGGTGTTTGCCACCAGCAAGGTTCCCGGGAGATTGCTGGTCATCACTTGCCCGGCGTTGTTCTGAGCGTGAGCGAACAGCCAGGCAAGAATCGGCGGGCGCCGGCGTCATTGGCCCAGGAGGTGGGAACTCGTTTGAAGGAAAGGCGTTCTGAGCTGTCCCTGACCCTGAGGGAGGTGGCGGCGACCGCAGAGATCTCAGCCGCCCATCTGAGTGATATAGAGAAGGGACGCTCCCACGCTTCGCTTCCGGTATTACTCAGGATCGGAAGGGCGCTGGATCTGCAGTTGGCGCAGTTGTTGCCTCGCCTGGGGGGCCATCACCTCCGGCAGTCCTCTTTCGGGCGAGTCAGTGGGGAGGCCGTGCTATCTCATCCCGATCTCAAGTTGGAAGCGATTAACCGGAACCTGGATCCCGAGGAGAAACACCACCTGGCGGTGAAGCCAGGCGAAGACGTCTTCCTATTCGTATCGCAGGGAAGGTGTTCCCTGGCTGTGGACGGTTCCCGGTATGAGGTGTCCACCCACGATTGCGTCGACATCGAACGAGCCAGCAGCATCGAGATAACTGCAATCGCTTTCAGCAAGCTGCTGATCTGCCGCGGATCCCGTCCCTGACCAGCGAGAGACAAATCTCCAGTGGAGATCAGCCACTGGAAAAGCGAGTCATCGGTGGCGGTTCGGATGCCTGAAGCAGGGTTGATTTATAATGACTGAACCTATAACGAACGTCTCTCTGGAATCTCTTAGCTCGGCGTAAACCCTGCGAGAAGGAGGAATCAAACGTGAGAAGGACAGGAACTGACGGCGATGATCCCGGGAGGGACCAGCATTTACGGAGGGAAAGGGGCGGTGTGGCGGTAATTCGCCGGGGTGATGCTCCTGGCGATGATCAATAACGGTTTCAGCATCCTCAAAGCCAATCCCTTCTACCGGGAAGTCACCACCGGGATGATCATCGTGCTGGCTGTGGCGCTCCGCGTTGGCAAGAAGAAGCGCTGATGGCTGATAAGTCACTCTCCATTATGGGTGGGTTGGTGTTCGACGGCGTGTCTGAAGAACCGTCCGCCCATCCGGTCCACACCCGGGATGGGGTGATCGTCAGCTTGGAGGGCCCGCCGCCCGCAGACGCCGAGATAATCGAAGCCGATGGCTGCCTGGTGACTCCGGGCTTCTTGGATCTCCACTTCCACGCCTACGCGGTGAGCCTTGATGCCCGCGAACTGGAAGGACTTCCCTTGAGCTATGTGACTGCCAAGGCGGCACAGCGACTGAAGGCCGCCCTCGGTCGCGGGTTCACCACCGTGCGGGACGTGGCGGGCGGAGACATCGGTTTGCAGATGGCCATCGACCAGGGTCTGCTGGCGGGGCCCCGGTATTTGTTCAGCGGTCCCGGATTGAGCCAGACCGGCGGTCACGGCGATATGCGTCCCGGACACCTCCGCGGCGGCTCCACCTGTAGCCACCTGTGCGAGGTGGTAGACGGCGTCGAGCCGCTGCGGACAGTGGTGAGGGACCGGTTCCGCACCGGCGCCCATGTCATCAAGCTGTTCACTTCAGGGGGAGTCTTCTCACCCACCGATCCGCTCCGCAACCCGCAGTACTCGGTGGATGAGGTGGCGGCGGTCTGTTACGAGGCGAGCGTGCGGGGTTCCTATGTCGCGGCCCACGCCTACTCACCCGAGGCTATAATCCACTCGGTAGCCAATGGTGTCCGGACCATCGAGCACGGCAATCTCCTGGATGAAGAGTCAGCGGCTCTGATGGTAGAGCGAGACGCCTATCTGGTGCCCACCCTGGGTTGCTACGACTCTATGGACAGAAGAGGAGACCAGTTGGGCCTACCCCCGGTTTCCCAGGTCAAGAACCGGGAAGTCCTGCGGAGAGGCTTGGACTCCATCTGGATAGCCCGCCAGGCGGGAGTTAAGATCGGACTGGGGACCGACCTGATGGGCGACCTCGAAAACGACCAACTCTTCGAATTCCGCACCCGCTGCCAAGTCGACGAGGTTGCCGATGTCCTCCGCTCCGCCACCTCCGTGAACGCCGACATCGTCGGCCGCCCGGATCTGGGAGCAATCCGGGAGGGTGCCGCCGCCGACCTGGTGGTGTTGGACGGTAACCCCTTCGATCGTCCCGAGGCGCTGTGGACTGCCCAACGAACCGTGGTCCAGTCGGGGAAAGTCGTTTTCCCCTGATCGCTGGCTTCCACGCCGACGCTGGGAACGTCGATGCAATTTCAGCGGGCGGCCGGTACCCTGCTGGACAAGCAAGAGACTGCGGATAGCTCGGCAGGTTGGACGTACGTTGGTCTCACTCATGTGGACCGTATAGAACAGTGAATTCAGATGACTTTTTCCTACAGTGACGAATCGATCCGGCGCCGCCTGCGGTTGGGTGAGGATAGCGGCTGGGAGTTCAAGGAGGTCGAGTTTCGCGGTGATAAGCCGGTTCTGTCAACACGCAACGCCTGGGCCGATGAAATCGCCGCTTTCGCCAATGCCAGGGGCGGTGTTTTTCTTATCGGTGTTACTGATGCCGGTGCTGTGCCGGGGATGTCACGCGGTGGCCTCGACGAAGTAGAGCGCCTGATCGGGGAGGTATGCCGGGATTCGATAAAACCCGCCATCCGAGTTCACATTCACCGTCGTGAATTGGACAAACGCTCCTTCCTGTTGGTCGAGATTCCCGAAGGGCATTCCCAACACGACAGCCCGGGCGGCAGCTATATTCGCGTCGGCGGCTCGAAACAGCCAATGACGCCCGACGAACGGATGCGTCTGGCGCAGCGAAGAGGACAAGCGCGGTTCATCGGCGTCGATGAGCAGATGGTGGCCGGCACTGGTTTCGAGACATTTGACGAACGGCTGTGGAAACCGCTCTTGAGCGTAGACAGTCTGGCCGATCCCGTGTTGGGGCTGGAGAAGTTGAATCTCCTTGCGACGGACGAGCATGGCGTTGCGCGAGCGACTGTTGCGGGTGTGTTGGTGTGCACGGAGGACCCGGAGCGGTTTCTTCCGCATGCCGCCATCAACGCCGTGCGTTACCGGGGCACAGATCGCGCCTCCCGGCAGATAGACGCGCAGGAGATCGGCGGCCCGGTCAATCGCCAGATTGAGCAGGCGCTGGGGTTCGTGAGGCGCAACATGCGGGTTGGCGCGCGCAAGGATCCCGCTCGCGAGGACCTGCCGGAATATAGCCTGCGGGCGGTGTTCGAGAGTTTGGTGAACGCCGTGGCGCACCGCGACTACTCGATCCGCGGAAGCCGGATCCGGCTGGCGATTTTTTCCGACCGGCTGGAGGTCTGCTCTCCGGGCTCTCTTCCCAATAACCTGACCATCGACAGCATGGCTGAACGTCAATCCACTCGGAACGGGGTGCTGGTTTCAGTGCTGGCCAGGATGAACGTCCGCGGAGCAGAAGGTGCCGAGGGCAGGCGTTATTTCATGGAGCGCCGCGGGGACGGAGTCCCGATCATCCGCCGCGAGACGAAGGCGCTCACGGGGAAGGATCCGCGGTTCCGGCTCATCGACGACTCGGAACTCTGTCTGACGATACCTGCCGCCGAAACCGAATTCGGATCGGCCACCGTCACCATAACCGTACGTCGGGACCATGTGCCGCTTGCGGGAGCGGACGTTTTGGCCTTGTTCCCAAACCGCACATGGAAGCGGGGCTCTACCGATGTCGACGGGGAGACCCGCCTCGATCTGCACGCGGTGCATCTGCCCATGACCGTGTTCGTGGCCGGCCCGGGCTGCGCCGCCCATGTCGAGCGCGAGTGGGTCCCGGCGCAACGATCGCTCGCCGTTGATCTGGCAGTCCTACGTGGGGGTGGATCGGTCGTTTTTCCAGAAGCCACCGGTCACATTCCCGGTCTCGCAGGCCGACTGAATCCAATCCTGGACACCAGCAATCGCACCTATCTTTACGCCTCCAACATCGCCATCAACGGGGGGCGGCAACAGCCGCTTTCCTTCATCCCCGGAACCGAAGAACTGCACCTGATGGACGCTGACGGCGGTGAGTTTCTCGTGCGAGTGGCCGCCATCACCGGACGCTCTTCGATCCTCGAATACCGTCCCGTCTCCCGCACCACGGACGGTCACGCGGACAGGAACCACTGATCCGGGCTTTTAAGCGGGAGAGACAGGACGCCTCGCGCTTGGGATCACCTCTTCCAGGATCGGCCCGCGGGCGGAATTCGTTGCAAACTGAAGTCCGGCACTTGGATTGGAGGGATTTTCGGTGAGGTTGATGGGCGCCGACCTTATGCTGCGGGGTACCCCGAGGCGCAGGATCTCTATTTGTCCGCGACCCTTCACCTGGATCCCCACACCGGAGAGATGCTCACTGATGGAGATGGAAACCCAGGGTTACAGGATTCTGGGATTCTCGTAGGATGGGAGGAGATCGAGTACCTGGAGTTCACCGAAGCTACGGAAGAGAGGTAGCCATGAAAGGTAAACGGCGCAGGGCGCAACGGGGAGGATATATCAAACGCGGCGGGTACACGACAGATAAGACCGTCTCGCTGTCGAAGTTGCCTAAGGGGCCGGGACCTGGAGCTGCTGAACCCCCGAAGAGTTCCAAGTCGAAGTAGGCCTCCCATCAGGACAATCCCTGGACTCTGACATCCTGTATTACGACCTCGTGCGTCTTTTTCGAGCTAGCTTCCACACCTCTTTCAGGCCGCCGCCGTAGGACTCTCGGGCCCGGTCAGTCACGAAGGCGGCCGGTGCTCGGAAGTGGGTCAGGGGTCGGGGCTATGCTCGACCTCCGGTCTACCGGACGGGGGCTTCGATGAGGAATCTTCGGTGGTCGATGCCCGAGCAGGGCCGGAGGAAGACATGCATCCGATTGTAAATGAGGACCTCTACTGAGGTTGACGGTGAGTTCCGCCGGTCGCCTACCCGGTTCTCAGCGCGGCCGTTTCCTCTTCGTTGACCTCGAATGTGTCTCGGTTGACAGACACACCGTAATCTCGTTCGGCTGACTCCAGCGACACGAAGCCGTTGCGGATGTCACGGGCCACTGCGGCGGGGTCTCGTTCGAGGGGGTTGCCCCAACCGCCTCCTCCGCCGGTGTTGTTGGCCAGGCCTTGGTTGGCTTCAAGGATGTTGTAGCTTCCGCCTTGGCGGACTTCACGGTCGGTTCCGGGGTCAATGAGGATGTGGTTGGGGTCTGCCATTCCTCCTCCGTTGAAGCCCCAGGGTGGGGTGGTCTTGTAGAGGATGGCAATGGCGGTGGTGGGAGCCAGGAACCTATATACCCGGCTGATGCCCACGCCGCCGCGGTGCTTGCCGAGTCCGCCGGTGTCGGTGCGGAAGCCGTAGCGCTCGATCAGCATGGGTCCTTTGACTTCCAGGACTTCCACCGGGTTGTTGCGACAGCCCGGTTCGGTGATGTGCATGATCCCGTCCTCGCCGTCTCCTCCGGCATGGGCTCCGAAACCGACCGCGTCGTTGGTGGCCTCCAGCCAAGGCGCCCCGGTACGGGGGTTCACACCCAGGGCCATGACAGAACAGACGTCGCCGCCGGAGCATGCCGGGACCTTGTCGGGCATGCCCTCCGCTAGTGCCTTCAACATCACCTCTCCTCCCAAGAGGCCAGTCCACAGGGTGAAGGTGGGCATGGGGGGTACCGCGTGCATCACTGACCCTTCCTTGGTGATGATGCGCAGCGGCCGGAAGTTGCCGGCCGTGACGGGCCAGTCGGGGGTGGTCAGTGCCTTGAAGATGAGGCAGTTGAATGCCTCGGTCATCCCCCGGGGAAGGTTGATGGGTCCGCGGACGTCGTCGTCGCTATCGCTCCAGTCGACGATCATCTCGTCGTCGGTAATGGTGATGGTGACCGCCATTTTGACCGGCTTGTCGAGGTCAACTCCGTCGTGATCCACGTAGTCGACTGCGCTCCAAGTCCCCTTGGGCATCCGGCGGAGGGCGGCCAGCGCCAACCGCTCGCCGTGATCGTTGATGGCCTGCATTGCCTCCACCAGGGTGTCCCTGCCGTATTTGTCGGCCAGTTCCTTGGTTCGTCGCGCCCCCGTAATCACCGCTGAGACTTGTGCCTGTATGTCGCCGATGGTGTGGCTGGGAAGGCGGCTATTGAAGCGGACGATGTTGAAAATGTCGTTCTGGATCTCACCCTGCCGATAGAGACGCACCACCGGGAAGAAGATCCCCTCCTGGTACATGTCGGTCGAGTCCAGCACATAGCCGGGGTCCTTTTGTTTCAGATCAAGAACGTGGACACGGCAGGAGGCGAACCCGACCAGGTGATCGTCGACGTGGATCGGTGCGAAGATCAGGGGATCGAGAGTGTGAGCCGAAGACCAGTACGGGTAGTTGAGTAAGAACACATCGCCTGGTTTCATCTCCTCCCTGCCCAGGAATTCGATGGAACGTCTGATGCCGTAGTCGTTACCTCTGGTGAAAACTGCAATCCCCGGAGTGTCCGCCACGATGTCGCCGTTGTGGTCGTGCAATCCTAAGCCGTAGTCGTGGATCTCGTATACAACTGTGTTGTACGAGGTCCGGCACAGGTTCCGAGCCATCTCATCGCACGCCGAAACCAGGGCGTGGCGGATGATTTCAGTGGTGATGGCATCAGTCATTGTGTACCTCCCAAGGTGATAACCAGTTCGCCGTGGTCACCCACCCTCAAGCTATCACCGGCCTGAATGACCGTGGTTGCGGTGTGTTCGACGATGATTGCCGGGCCGGTCAGTTGGTCGCCGGCGAGGAGTTCTTCTCTTTGGTAGACGCTTGTGTCAACCCAGTCTTCACCTATCGCCGAGAGCATTGGCCGGATAGAGAATGGTTGGGCCGAACCCTCTTGGCGGGCCGGTAGGAACGGCAGGTCCGGTTGGTCGACGGTTCCTACTGCACCCAGCCGGAAGGTGGTTATTTCCACGGGGTCGGTCATGGTGTGACCGTAGTGGCGCATGTGTTGCTCTTCGAACTCGGTGCTGAGATACTCGATGGGATAATCCACCGCGGAAGGCGGCAGGTTGATGGAGACCGAATGCTCCTGGCCGGTGTAGCGAAGATCCACCGCTCGGGAGAGGATCTGCCGGGATCGCGGAAACCCTTCCTCTTCCAGGACGAGCACTGCTTCCTTGGCCATCTCTGCGAAGGCTGCCTCCAATTGGACGGTGTCAAGCGCCGCCAGAGGCATCACCGAAGTGCGCGAGAAGTCCCGCTGCACATCGGTCATCAGCATGCCCAACGCCGAGAAGGCGCCCTGTCCAGGCGGGATTATCACCGTTGCCATACCCAGGTCGCGGGCAACATCCACTCCTACTATGCCACCTGCGCCGCCGAATGCCAGCAACGCGAAGTCCTTGGGATCGCGGCCTAATTCCACAGTGATTGCCCTAACCGCTCCCACGATCTTGGTGGTGGATATCTGGACCACCCCCCGGGCAAATGTTTCCTCCGGCATGCCCATGCGCAGGGCCAGGGGAGCAAGTGCACTTCGAGCCAGTGACTCGGACAGCGACAAGGTGCCGCCCAGCGGAGTCTCCCTGCCCAGGTACCCCATGACCACGGCCGCGTCGGTGAAGGTGGCGTCGGTCCCTCCGGCGCCATAGGAGGCGGGTCCGGGATCAGCTCCGGCGCTCTGGGGTCCCACCTGCAGCCCTCCGGCCTCGTCGATCCAGGCGATCGATCCTCCACCGGCGCCGATGGTGTGGATGTAGAGCGAAGAGATATTGATGGGAAGGCCCTGGAATTCGGCGGCGTGGTGTAGCACCGGCCGGCCATCGATGATCAGAGAGGCATCGAGACTGGTGCCGCCCATGTCGACGGTGACCAGGTTCGGCTCGCCCACCATGCGGGAGAAGCCTGCTGCTCCTATGACTCCTCCCGCCGGTCCGGAGAGAATGAGGTTGACCGGCTGTTCACGGGCCGCGGCGGCGGTCATGGAACCTCCGCCGGAGCGCATCATCAAAAAGCGCCCGCCGAATCCTCTGGATGCCAGTTCGTTCCCCAGTTCGTAGAGGTAGGTCCGCACGATTGGCTTGATGTAGGCGTCGAGCACCGCAGTGCTGGTCCTTTCGTACTCCCGGTATTCGCGAGACAGATCGGAGGAGATGGAGACCTCAATGTCGGGGGCCACTTCATTGACGATGTCCCTCATGGCCACCTCGTGGGCCGGATTGGCATAGGCATGCAGGAAGGCCACCGCAACAGCGCGATAGCCGCGATCCCTGAGCAACTCGGCTACTCGGCGTCCGTCCTCGGGGTCGAAGACCTGATGAACGGTTCCGTCGAACAGCATCCGCTCTGAGACCTCGTGAGTGTCATATCTTTCCAGAAGGCCCGGAGGCTTGCGGTACAGAATGTCGTAGTTACCCTCCCGGGCGGTGCGTCCCAGCAGGTAGACGTCCCGGAATCCTCGGGTGGCGATCACCGCGGTGCGAGCACCGCTTCTGGTCAGCAGCGCATTCAGACCCAACGTCGTCCCATGGGTGAACATGGTGGTTTCGCGGAGCATCGCCTCCGCCCGATGCAGAGAATCGATCACGCCGCGGGTTGGTTCGTCGGGGGTGGTGGGCACTTTCTCGAATCGGAGCGCGCCATCATCGTCAAGCCGCACAATGTCCGTGAAGGTGCCTCCGACGTCTACGGCTACCCGGCTACTCATGACGCAAGTCCTCCTGTTTGAGTGGGTTGTGAAGGGCGGGCAAAGCCATATGGGCTATTCGATATTGGCTTCCCTTGGTACTGGAATTGATTGGGACGGTGAGCAAGTCGCTGATCTCGTCGGCTAGGATGGCGCGGTCTGGGCGGCCGGTCCATCGAGCATAGGCTTCAGGATCTTCCCAGGTGGCCGTAACGATCGCCCGCCTCCCATCTCGGGACAATGTCAACTCGGCTGAGTGGCATCCTTGCTGGGCAACCGAAGTCTCCAATATCCGATGGTGGCGGAAGAGGGTGACCAACTGTTCGGCGCTACCGTCGTCAACCTTGAAGTGAAGGTAGGTACGTATCACGCGGTGACCGGCCCATCCGACAATACGCCGCTGGAGCGCAAGGCTCCGACTGTAGGGACGCGCCATTGGGCGGTCAGCCTCGTGCCCGTCCGCTGGTCGCTCACCATTGCCTCCTGAATGAGCTGTAACCTTACCGTTTGGCTTCTGACCTTAGCATATGAATGCAACAGATGAAAGTATACCTGAATCTGCTCATAATGGAGTGCTCCGTGTAGCCGCGGGTTCTCCGCCCACAGTGCCCTTCTACATCCCAGGTGGGCAAGCCAGGCGATTTGTGACTTCGGGTAGCCGCGTTGCGTTTGCCTGTCCTGGCCGACCAAGAGGGCAAATGGAGGTTGACCTCCAGCCTGACACAGGTACGCTTTGGTCTTGAGATCATGACTGCAGCTTCTCGAAGAACCGCGCTGGTGGTGGTGGACGTCCAGAATGACTTCGCTGATCCCAAGGGTTCGCTGTATGTGCAGGGAGCGTCTGGTGTGGTGGAGGCGGTTAACCGATTGGTAGAAAGCGCCAGCGGCCGGGGTTGGCCGGTGTTCTACACCCAGGACTGGCATCCGGAGACGACTCCCCACTTCGCCAAGGACGGGGGGATATGGCCGGTTCACTGTGTGGGAGGATCGAGCGGAGCCGCATTCCATCCCGATCTGGTGGTGGAAGGCGTATCGGTCAAAAAGGGCGGCGCAGGAGAGGACGGCTATTCGGGATTCACCATGAGAGACCTGGTGGAGGGACGGGACCGGCCCACCGAGTTGGACTCTCTGCTCCGCCAGGAGCAGATCACCAGCGTGGTGGTGGTCGGTCTGGCACTGGACTATTGCGTGAAGGACACTGCCCTGGACGCGGTCCGGTTGGGATACGAAGTGGAGGTGCCGCTGAGCGCCACCGCGGCAGTCAATCTGTCGCCCGATGACGGCGAAAGGGCGATCGCGACATTGAGAGCGGCGGGGGTTTCGGTTACCGGCTGAGCGAGGCGCCCCTCTGCAGGAGTAGCCGTCGGTAGGTCTGCCAACGGGGATTCTCGGTGGGCCGCAGGGTGGGGAAGAGGATCACATCCCGGATGTGAGTGCGGTTGGTCAGCAGCATCACCAGGCGGTCGACTCCCAGGCCCAGGCCTCCGGTGGGGGGCATCCCGTACCCCAGGGCCAGCACAAAATCCTCATCAACAGGGTGCAACTCGGGATCGTCAGCTCCCAGGAGATCTGCCTGATCCTCGAATCGCGAGAGTTGATCGACCGGGTCGTTCAACTCGGAGAAGGCGTTGGCGAACTCCACCCCCGCGATGAATAGTTCGAAACGCTCGGTGAGTCGGGGGTCACCAGGGTGCCGGCGCGCCAGGGGAGACACTTCTATCGGGTACTCGGTGACAAAGGTTGGGGAATGAAGTTGGGGGACCGCCAGGCGATCGAAGATTTCGTAGATGATCCTGCCGGTGGTCCAACCTTCCCGGATGTCCAGGCCCAGCCCTTCGGCCGGTACCCGCAGAGAATCCCGGGGTACGTCGAGGGTGACTTCTTCCCCCATCACCTCGCTCACCAGTTCCAGCATGGTGACTTCCCGGTAAGGGGGTTCCAGGGAGAGAGGGGTCTCCAGCATGGGACGTCCGGCCGCGTCGTCAACGGCCTCCCCGCCCACTGTGGTGCTACCCGTGGCGGTGACCGCCACCGCCGGCAGGACCTCCTCGAGCAATCTCATCACGTCCCGGTAGTCGCAGAATGCCTGGTAGGACTCCAGCATGGTGAACTCGGGATTGTGGGAGGAATCCACCCCCTCATTGCGAAAGATCCGGCCGACTTCAAAGACGCGTTCGAATCCTCCGATTATCAGCCTCTTGAGATACAGTTCGGTGGCGATCCGCATGTAAAGCTCGATGTCCAGGGCATTGTGATGCGTCAAAAACGGCCGGGCTGCGGCTCCGGCTGCGCGGGAGGTGAGAATGGGAGTATCGACCTCCATGAATCCTCGTTGATGGAACTGGTTGCGCAACTCCGACACCACCGCGGATCGGACCTCGAATGTCCGCCGACTCTGCGGATTGATCACCAGGTCCAGGTGGCGGTGGCGGGAGCGTTGCTCGACGTCCCGCAAGCCCTTCCACTTGTCGGGCAGCGGCGCCAAGCACTTGGCCAGAAGGCCTATTGCGTTGACATCGACAGAGAGTTCCCCGCGGCGAGTGGTGATGACTTCGCCGGTGGCGCCCACCCAGTCCCCAAGGTCGAGGTGGGACAGCACCTCCTGGGACTCGGGCGCCAAACCCGACCGTGAAACGAACAGCTGCAATTCAGCCTGCTGATCGGAGAAGGTGATGAAAACCAGCCGTCCGAAGTTGCGGATCAGGCGGACTCGTCCGGCTACCGACACCACTTTCCCGGTGCGGGCATCGGGCTCCAAACCGCTGTAGAGGTCCCTGATCTCCGAAGTGGTGTGGGTCCGGTCGAACCGGGTTGGCCACGGTTCGATCTCCAGGGCACCGAGATTCTCCAAGCCATCGAGACGCTCCTCGACGACCCTTTCCCATAGCCCGGCCGAACTGGGATCCGAGCGGTCGGATCGCTGGTCATTCATGAGGCATCAACCTAACAGGGCGACCGGCAAGAAAACAAAGACGGCTCATCCTCGCCGGAAGGGTAACCGACCCGCCCCCGGGAGGGGAGGGAGGGCGGGCCGGTATGTGCCTGCCGCCCCGGGAGGGGTGGAGGGCGGTCAGGCTGCCCACCGGCCTTCCGGGAGGGGACGGGGAAAGCCGGCAGGAGGTCTGTGTTGAAGCGAATAATAGACGGTCAAAGAGAGCTATGTCAACTGGAATAGGCGGTTAAGAATTCAACTCCAGCACCACCAGGAGACCTCGCAGAGTCAGGTCGTCCTCAATGTGGGTAATCGTCTCGCAAACCGGGCCGATCAGTTGCGCCAGACCTCCTGTTGCCACCACCGGCAACGCTCCGAGACGTTGTTCCGTGCAGATTCTCCTCACCAGACCATCTACCAAACCTGCCCACCCGAACACCAGCCCGCTTTGCACGGCCTCGGTGGTGTTGCGTCCAGTGGCGTTACGAGGAGCAGTCAGTTCCACCCGCCTCAGGGCGGAGGCTGCCGCCGCCAGCGCATCTCCCGCCACCTGCACTCCGGGTGCGATCGCCCCGCCACAATAGGCGCCGGACGAGTCGATCACATCCACGGTGGTGGCCGTTCCGAAATCCACCACCAAGACGGGCGCTCCGAACCTCTCCACAGCTCCGATGGCGTTCACCACCCGGTCGGCGCCGACTTCCCGAGGATTGTCGATCTTGATTTGAATGCCGGTTCGAACGCCCGGTCCCACAACGACCACCGGGCCGTCTACCAACTCCGACAGAACGGGCCGGACCGCAGACACCGCGGTGGGCACCACGCTGGAGAGCGCCGCGCCGCGCAGGGGCAGGGGGACCCCGGACAGCAGGCCGGTCAGAAGGATGCGGTACTCGTCGGCGGTGCGAGACAGATCGGTTGAGATCCGCCAGCGATGCTCCAGGGAGCGGCCCCGATAGGCCCCGATTACGGTCTGAGTGTTTCCGATGTCGACGGCTAAGAGCATGCTCACTGGTAGAGAAGACTAGGTGCTTCCAAGCGGATGCCCCTGTCCACCTTCAGGCCGTCGGGACACCGGTCGAAGAACAGGTTGTCGATCAGCCGGACGTCGGCCACCTTGGCGGCCACCGCCAGAAAGGAGGGACGGTCAAGGGTGCGGAGCAACGACGCGTCATGTTGATCGGCCAGTTCCACGTACTGCCACTCCAAGCTAGCCGGTGTTGCGGTCACCAGACGCCGCAGAGGGTCCGCCGACCGTTCTCCAGCTTCCACGGCCCGTCCTGCTCTCTCCAGGCCCCGGCTAATGCCGAGAGCGGTCTCCCGGTGCTCGGCCGGTATCAGAAAGTTCCGACTGGACAGCGCCAGCCCGTCCATCTCACGCATGGTGGGACACCCCACGATCTCGATGGGAAAGCAGAGGTCGTGGGTGAGTTGACGGATCATGGCCAGTTGCTGGGCGTCTTTTCGACCGAAGTAGGCGCGCTCGGCGCCCAGTCCGGCCAGTAGTTTGGCCACCACCAGCGCCACTCCCTGGAAGTGACCGGGGCGGTGCCGTCCCTCCATGGATGCCGCCACTGCTCCCGGTTCGATCATGATGGACTCGCCCGGTTGGTACACTTCTTCGGTCGGAGGGGCGAACAGCACGTCAACCCCGGCCTCGGCTGCCAACTGCCGATCGCGGTCGAAGCTGCGAGGGTATATGTCAAAGTCGGAAGACTGGTTGAACTGCCGGGGATTGACGTACAGGGACATCATCACCACCCCGCACTCCCGGCGGGCCTGGGCCATCAGCGACAGATGGCCTTCATGCAAGAATCCCATAGTCGGAACCAGCCCGATCTTTCCGCCCCCACCATCTCGGGAATAGCGCGCCGCCGACCGGGCGTCGGCAAAGCTGTGGACCACCTTCATGGTGAGTCCGGGCCGAGTAGCTCCATGATCTCGGCGGCCCGTTTTCCGGCTTCTGCCCGAGACACCGCCAACCCACCGAGCATTCGATACTGGTCGGCCAGGTCGGGCGAGGCGGCGGCTACGGCTCGCAAGTGACCGGCGATGGTTCCGCGGTCACCCCGTACCACCGGCCCGGTTAGGGACTGGTCAGGTCCCAGCAGGAAGCAATTCCGCATCACCTGCTCGGCCAGTGGTTGAGCTTGCGTGAGGGGTACGTCGGCCGCTTGGAACAGATCGGCGGCCAGGCTCAGGGCGGTGGCCACCCCCAGGGCGACGGTGGCGGCGCCGGCATGGTAGAGGGGTTTGTGACGGTCATCCAGATCGAAGGTGGTGATACCCAGGCTGTGGGCGAAAGTCTTCAACCGCCACGCCGCCGCTTCGGTGGCGGCGGTCACCGCCGCGGTTGACCCGGCCAGGGCGGCGGCGCCCAGTTGGGGGGAGGGGAGGGTCTGAAGGGGATGGAGGCACCCGACCTCTATGCCGGAGCCTTGCAGCGCCTTCAGGCGGGTGATGGAGGCGAAGCCCGACAGATGGGCCGCCACCCTGGCGGGCGTCGGGTGGGCTGCCAGTCGGAGGGCTGCCGGCTCGATCTCATCGTCCGGGGTGGCCAGCAGCAACAGGTCACAGGGTGACAGGCGCCTACTGTCCTCCACGGCGGTATCTTCCAACTCCGGTGGGACCCTTCCGGAGGGACCGGGAACGGTCTGGACCCGGTGTCCCACCGACTGGCTGGCGATCGCCAAGGCGCCACCGGCCCTTCCCGGCCCGATTACTGCCAGCCTGAAGGGAGTGGTCACCCTCCGCTTTCGTAGTGTTGAACCAGCGCCCGTCCCCGGGCCCCTAGTGGGCGGCCCAGGATCTGCTCGATGATGGTCACCGCTTGCACCGCGTCGGGCACCAGCCCGGTGTCGACCAGAAAGCCGCTCATCAAGCCTCCCAGGTTCTCGTCGATCACTTCCCCATGCACCAATACCCTGGCGTCAGGGTTGCTCAGCAAGTCCCGCAGCTTGTCGTACAGGCAACGACGTTCATCCGGTTCCACTTCGGGGCTGACCGGGACTCGATGGGCCTCGAATCCCGAGTCTCGATACACCTTGAGGTTCTGGTTGTTGGTCAACAGGCTGACCACGTGGGTGATACCGGCTTCCTTCTGCAGCCACAGCACCTCCTGCTGGCGACGGACCTTGCGGTGGGCTGGTCCGAGTCCGCCGAGTCTCTCGCTGACCGCTAGGCGGGAAGTGATGATCCATTTGAACCCTCGGGGTTGCAGTACGCCAGCGGGCATCGTGCGCTTAAGAGGTAAGGGGCTTGTCGCCCCTAGTTGCTGCGGCCACCCTCTCTCTGCCGGGGTCGCCCCCGTTCACGGTGGGTGGTTGAAGCAGGCGCACTTCCTGGGTCTCGGTGGCCTGCCACTTGGGAACGTCGTAGAACACCTTTCCGATCTCCCCGGCATCGAGGGTTTCCTGCTGCATCAAGGCTTCCACCATCCTGTCGAGTGCGGGTCGGTGCGCTTCCAGGATTTGCTGAGCTTCGGAGTGGGCCACCCTGATCAGCTTGCGCACCTCGGAGTCGATGTCGGCCGCCAACTGATCCGAATAGTCCGGTTGCCGCGTATAGTCTCGTCCCAAGAAGACCTCACCGTCGGGCTTTCCATACTGCATGGGGCCCAATTCATCGCTCATCCCATACTCCATGACCATTCGGCGGGCTATGGCGGTGGCCTTTTCGATGTCGTTGGTGGACCCGGTGGTGGGATCAGCGTAAATGATCTCCTCGGCGCTTCGTCCTCCCAGCAGCATGGCCAGTTGGTCCAGCAACTCCGAGCGCTTCACCAGGTATTTGTCCCGGGTGGGAAGGGCCAGGGTGTGGCCGAGGGAGCGACCGCGGGCCACGATCGTCACCTTGTGAACCGGGTCTGCCATGGGAAGAGCCCAGCCCACCAGGGCGTGTCCGGTCTCGTGGAATGCGATCAGTCGCTTCTCGTCTTCGGACATGACCCGGGCCTTGCGCTCCGGACCGGCAATCACCCGGTCGATGGCCTCCTCCAACTCCTCCATGCCCACCTCTTCTTTGTTGCGACGGGCAGCCAGCAGGGCGGATTCGTTGATCAGGTTGGCCAGGTCCGCTCCCGTGAATCCGGGGGTCCGGCGCGCCAGCACCTCCAGGTCGATCTCAGATTTGAGGGGTTTGCCTCGCGCATGAACCTTCAGGATCGCCGCCCTTCCTCTGATATCGGGAGAGTCGATCACTATCTGACGGTCGAAGCGGCCCGGCCGCAGCAGCGCAGGATCCAGAATGTCGGGACGGTTGGTAGCGGCGATCACTATCACCCCGGTGTTGGTTTCGAACCCGTCCAGTTCCACCAGGAGTTGGTTGAGGGTCTGCTCCCGTTCGTCGTGACCGCCGCCCAACCCGGCGCCGCGATGGCGACCCACCGCGTCGATCTCGTCGATGAAGATGATGGCCGGGCTGTTCTGCTTGGCTTGTTCGAAGAGGTCGCGGACCCGGCTGGCGCCCACCCCCACGAACATCTCTACGAAGTCCGATCCCGAGATGGAGAAGAAGGGCCTACCAGCCTCCCCCGCCACCGCTTTGGCGAGGAGGGTCTTACCGGTCCCGGGAGGACCGAACAGCAGCACGCCCTTGGGGATCTTGGCGCCCATGGCCCGGAACTTGTCGGCATCGGCCAGGAAGTCTCGAATCTCACCCAGTTCCTCGATGGCCTCCTCCAAACCGGCTACATCCTCGAAGGTCACGTCGGGGTTGTCCTTCTTGACCATCTTGGCCCGAGTCTTGCCGAACTGCATGATCCGGTTCCCCGACCTTTGCATCTGCATGAAAATGAAGATCATGAAGCCGATCAGGAGCAGCCACGGGAGCATTCCCACCAGTACGCTCCAAGGCCCGGGCGGCTCATGGTCTGTGTCGTATTCGACTCCTCGCTCGTCGAGGATCTCTGCCAACTGTCCCTCATAACCTTCCGGGTACTTGGCGACGAAGTCATGCTGGCCGGCCGGCAGCGTGGACCCCTCGTACCGGCCTCGGGCTTCCAGCGAGCGGGTGAGGATCAGAACCGACTCGATGTTTCCTTCTCCGACCGCGTCCAGAAACTCGGCGGTGGTGATCTCCTGGGATGGGTCGTCATCGCTGCCGAAGTTTTGGAACAGCAGCGCCATCGTAATGATCAGCAGGCCATAGACCAGGAGAATTCGGAGACTGCGGCGCAAAGTGTGTTCCTTAAGAGACGGTCAATTCGGGCAAGGGGCGATAGCAGTTAGGCATCATGGTAGGCCAACTCATGTTCTAAGGGAAAGTTTAGGGACTTATATCGAATGGTTGACAGCGCTGCTTTCAACACCCAAAGTCCTGTATAGTGTCATACCCTCTCGGTATCCTGTGTAGAGCATGACCCCTTGGATGCAGACGATGCGGAACCCCGTCAAGGTATCAGCTTCGGGTCACCGTCGTCTTGACCAGGTATTCAGAATGTGCGCCGAGCTTTACAACGCCAACCTGGAGTCCTGGAAGGGAACCTACCAATGGTGGAAGGAACACCACCCCGACACCGATGACAAGTTCCCCTCCGAATGGAACCTGTCTCTCTATGACCGGATGCAGATGTTCACCAAGGTACGGTCGGACCACCCCGAATGGGAGCGCCTCTCCGTGAAGGTAGGTAGAGGCGTCCTAGTCCGATTCAACCGCACCATTACATCGTTTTACAAACGCTGCCAGGAAGAGGGCAAGAAACCAGGATATCCCCGTTTCAAGCCCGTCCGAAGGTGGAAGAGCATAGAACTGCCAGATCCGACTCCTTCCATGCTCCAAGCACCTGGAACGCCGAAGAACCAGTCTGTCAAGTGGTGGAAGCTGTCCGTGAAGGGCCTACCCCGCCTGCGTTACCGTGACAAGGGGCATCGCTTGGAGAAGGCGCTCGGCATGGGAGCGGCAGTGAAGGAACTGCGAGTAGTGAGAACGCCTCTGAGAACCGAGCTTCATGTGGTGCTGAAACACCCTGACCGGGAACTGCCCGAAAAGCCCGTCACCAACCCGGTTGGCATAGACACGGGCATAGCGGATCGTCTGATCCTGTCGGACGGGACGCACATAGAGGCCCGCAAGCCAGATCACCGTGGCATCATCCGCAAACAGAAGGCGCTGAGCAAGGCCGACCAGGCCCACCGGCAGAGAGAAAAAGCAGCGGGCAAGAGGCTGCCTTACTCCCACACCAGGGAGAAGAAGCGGATAGCACTGGCCCGGGCATGGAGACGAGAGACCGAACGCGCCGACCAGGCGGACTTCCGACTCTGCCACGACCTCGTCACCAACTTTGACGGTATAGCCATAGAGGACTCTCCCGTGGGAGCGTGGACACGCTCTCGCCGGTTCGGCAAGAAACTATTCGACCAAAGGCTGTCGTCCATCACTCCGAAAGCGGGGGACAAAGCTGCGAAGGCTGGTATCCCGTTCAAGAAGGTCGACCCTGCTTACACATCCACCGACTGCTCGCAATGCGGGCACCGCCGGAAGATGCCCTTGAAGGTAAGGGTCTACGAATGCGGGAGTTGTGGAATGGTGATGTGCAGGGACTGCAACTCAGCCATAACCATAAGCGCCCGGGCGTTCGGAAGAATTCCCGGGTCGGGCGGGAAACCCCGATGCAGCCGCGCTATAGAAGATGTGGATGGAAGACCTGCCTCCCCTCCGGGAAAGTCAGGCGGTCTCACAGGCTGCGGAACAGTACCGGAGAACGACAGCCTGACAGTTGTCAACTATTCGATATAAATCCCAGAGTTTAATCTAGGACTGGGACAATATGCCCACGTAAGGCAGGTTCCGGTACTTCTCATCGAAATCCAACCCATAACCTACGACGAATTCCGGCCCGATTCTGAATCCGACGTATTTGACGTCCACCGGAACCCGCTGGATGCCTTCCTTGTAGAGAAGGGCGGCGATCTCGAGGGAGGCCGGGCCGCGCACCGCAAGACTCTTGATCAGGTAGTTGAGCGTCAGCCCCGAGTCGACTATATCTTCGCAGATCAGGACATGTCGTCCCGCTATTTCCTGGTCGAGGTCTTTGAGAACCCGGACCACCCCGGAAGTCTTGGTGGCCGCGCCATAGGACGAGACGGCCATGTAATCGAACTGGGCGGGGAGTCTGATCTGGCGGACCAAGTCGGACATCACCATGAACGTGCCCTTCAGTACTCCCACTATCAGCAGGTCGTGCCCTGCATAGTCGGCGGTGATGCTCTCGCCCATCTCCTTCAACCGGGCGGCGATCTGGTCAGATGAGAGAAATGGCTCTATCGAATCCATCGACACAATACACCTTAGCCGCCTCCGGCCACTAACAACCGGTCGCCGAGGCGGGTTACGATCACGCCTCCTCCCAATTCGGTCCGAGATGTTGTCCCATGGGCCACATCCAGTACCCGTTGTACTTCGGCGGCGGCGCCCCCGTGCGGGCCCCGGACCATCCGCAATGCTCGTCGCACCACCCGTGAGGAGATGGGCCGAGGAAGCCCCACCAGGCCGCTGCAAGAGATCTGCGGCCAACCGTCGGGAGAGATGGCCACCCGGATGCGGGAGGCCTCCTCATCCAGGTAGGCGAGGTCGGCACTTGCCAGCGCCGACAATCTCACCAAGCCCTCCCGCAGCCTGGGCTGGTACTCCGCCTCCAATTGGGGGATGAGACTCCGCCTGATCCGGTTCCGCAGGTACCGGGGATCATCGTTCTGAGGGTCGTCCACCCAGGGGAGACCGGCCAGGGTTGCCAACTCCCGGGTCTCCGAACGCCACACGCCCAGCAGGGGGCGGTGAAACCGGCCGCGGTGGGCGGGGATCCCTGCCAGTCCGTCCAGACCGGCCCCGCGCAACAGATTCTGGAGCACGGTCTCGGATTGGTCGTCGGCAGTGTGTGCGGTGATCACGACTTCCCGAGGCCCGGAGTTCTCCGTCAGGGCCCGGTAGCGGGCGGTGCGCAAGGCGTCCTCGGTCCGGTCGGTCTCTTCTCGGACCACCACTTCGGAAAGCTCCATACCCAGGCACCGGGAGATGGAGCGGGCGGAACCTGCCAGGTGGGACGAGTCGGGAAGACGGTGGTTTACATGAATGGCCCGGCAGACCCGGCTCGTGCGGTTGGCCAGCCAGGCAGCCGCGGCCGAATCGGCGCCACCCGACAGGGCAATAACCAAGGGGCCTCGGGGAAACTCAACGCGGTCGGAGAGGACCGCGGCCAAATGATCCAATCTTCGGGTTTCGGTGACCATGATGGCATCCTCATCCGTGGCAGGACGGGACGGGGGGTTTGTCAACTAACTGATTTGTAACGAGATCGGACCACTCTGGTGAAGTAGAGAACCACCGTTATAACACAGAAGACCAAGGCCAGAGCGATGCAGGTAGGCACCAGATAACGATATGTCCAGTCGGGCACCTTCTCGGCAGGGGCGGTCTCCTCCACCACCACGGCGGGTACGATCTCCGCCGGTTCTGTCCCGCCCTCTTCTTGGGCGAGGGCAGGAAGCGCCAACGCCAAGACGGTGGCAGCCATCGAAGCCAGGAGCATCCACCTTCGCCAGTTCATGCCCCCCATAGATTACCCGGCTCCTATCTCCAACCTAAGCGTCGCGTCTCTTGAGCCAACCGTCCCCGAAGCCTCTCCATAAAAACATCAGGCACCTCCTCTGTGAGGTGGTGCCTGATGGTGTAGCGAACGCGACGCTCCACGATTTCTATGTTCTTACAAGGCGGACAGTACTCAAAGTGCTGCACCAGGCGATGCTCGGTCTCGACTTCCAACTCGCCGTCCACATAGCTGTACAAGTGGGTGATCACCTGTCGGCACTCTCTAGACATGTGGAACCTCCGTTGGGGTCAGTCCCCGCTTACTTGCATACTCCCACAACGCTTTTCGGAGGGCATTTCTTCCCCGATGCAGGCGGGACATGACGGTTCCCATGGGTACGTCCAGCGTTTGGGCTATCTCTTTGTAGGACAAGCCCTCCACATCGGCCAGCAAGACCGGAATCCGATAGATGACCGGCAGATTCTCGATCGCTTCCAGGATGTCGGATTCGAATATCTGCTCGATCAGTTGATCTTCAGGCGCCCGCGCCCAGGAGCGGACCTGGTTATGTGCGTTGGAGCCGTAGGGGGTGACCTCTCCTCCGTCATCCAATTCCGTCTCCCTGGGCCGGCGGGAACGCCGCCGGTACTCATTAATAAAGGTGTTGGTCAAGATGCGAAACAGCCACGCTCTGAGGTTGGTCCCTTCCTTGAAGGTGTGATAGCTGCGGTAGGCCTTCAACAGGGTCTCCTGCACCAAGTCCTCAGCATCCGGGCGGTTGCGGGCCAGGCGCAGTCCCATGCCATACAGTTGGGGAACCAGGTCCGTGACGTCCTGTTCGAAGTTAACCTGATCGGCCATGCCCCAAACGGTAGCAAACCTCGGAAGCCATGTGATCGGTCTTCGGGAGGGTGAGGGGTGCGGTCCGGATGCCGGTGAACCTGCGGGGTACCGGGATGGAGCGCCTTGTCACGGCTTGCCTGATTCCAACTCATCGAGCAGGGTTCCCAGGTCTGCAATGGAATCAACCACTGCATCAGGAGAAGGAGAATCCGGCGGGGTCTTGGTGACGCCGCTGAGCGCCAGCACTGAGCGCCACCCTGCGTTGACGGCCATCTGCAGGTCGGTTCCGGGTCGATCTCCCACCATGATCACGTTGTCGTTGGCTACCCGCTCTCGGATCACCTGGATCATGGGCTCCTGCGGCTTCCCGGCTGCACGAGCCTGCTGTCCTGTGGCGTACTCCACCGCCGCCACTATCGCGCCCGCCGCCGGCCAGACACCCTCATCGGTGGGAAAGCTCGGGTCGGTGTTGGTAGCGATCAGGCTGGCGCCGGCCCACACTGCCTGGCAGGCGTCACGAAGGAGTTCGTAGGAGAGTTGGGGGGCAAAGCCGATCACCACCGCCTCCGCTTCTCTCCAGTCGTCCACCGTCGGTGCGCCGATGCCCTCCAGTGCCTCCACAATGCCGGGCCCGCCTAGCACCAGAGAGGGAGGGCGCTCTTCGGCCAACAGGTGGGCGGCGGCCATCGCCGAGGTGAACACCTGTTGGATCCGGGCCGGGTAGCCGGTGGTGGATCGGATCTTTCGGGCTGTCGCCGCTACAGTGCGGCTGGAATTGTTGGTGCAGAACAGCACCCGAAAACCCCGCTGCTCGACTTCTGTCAGGGCTTGGGCGGCGCCTGCCACTCCTTCCCTTCCGAGGTAGACCACCCCATCGAGGTCGAACAGCACCGTTACGCGGCCGGTCCTCACAAGATGTCCAGGAGTGAGCGCATGGTGGAAACCAGGGGGTATTCGGCAATCTGGTTCAAGGGAACCCATCGGGCCTTGGCTGCATCGTCTCCGGCCCGCAACTCTCCCCCCACCACTTCTGCAAAGAAGTCGACCAGCGCAAAATGCCATTCAGGGGTCTGGCCGGGGTCCACGGCTTCTCCGACCCAAACCACGGGTCCGATCTTTACCTCCAGCCCAGTTTCCTCCAGGGCTTCCCGTCTCGCCGCCTCCCGCCAGGTCTCGCCCCAGCGGACCTTGCCGCCCGGCACCGCCCACAGTCCCACACCTGCCCCCTGGCCCCGCTGCACCATTAGCAATCTGTTCCGACTGTCAATGATCACTACTCCCACTCCGGGTATCGGGGTCGGTTTGGGTTGTTGAGCGGTCATCGAGAAGCACTTCCCCATCCCCGACCCTGATCGAAAATGCCATGCGAGCGGAGAGGATTCAACGGCAATCGACGCAAATCTTGGAGGAGGCTGAGGCTCTCTGGGTGACTCTCTTCACCAGGAAACAGGATTCACACAAGAATTCGTATTGACGGATCGCATGATCATCGGGATTGATCGAAAGCTCCTCCCGACGCATACCCGCCACCTCCATCGCCTGTTGGGACGTGAGGACCTTGCCGGAGATGCCTTCTTCCACCATCTTGAGCTCTTCGACCTCCAGGCCGGACAGTTCGTCATCGTCCTCCCCTTCGTCGTCCTCGTCCAAACGAGGATCCTCCTCCCCGAACGGATCCTCGGGCTCGATGTCGTCGTCGATGTCGTCGTCGTATTTCTCTTCGAAAGTCTTGGAGTGTCTCACAGTGGCGTACAACTCCTGGTTGTCACAGCGGTTAGGGCCTTAGAAACGGAGCGGAAGTATAGACCGAAAACATGGAACAGAGGAGGGATATCCAGGCCTGTGTTGTCCAACCCGAATTGCGCAAGGCCCCTTTTCTTCTTCGCCGCCGTCTCACAGGTGGAGATGGGGGGCTACCACCCCCCGGTCTATGCGGCGCAGGGCGGTGCGCGTGGAGTCCGAGATGCGGGGAAACGCATCGCGAAGCTGCTTCAGGAGGTCCACCAATTGTCGGGCCGTCCTGACGAAGTCGCCTGGGGTCTGCCCGCTCTCCACCATCTCGGAAAGGGAGGCGCCCCTTGCCCATCGATACATGTCACCGGCGCCCCCGGGTTCGGGAAAACGAGTGGGTTCGATGCGCCGCTCCAATTCGGCCCGATTGAGTTCTTCGGTCAATTCGACCAGTTTCGTCCATCGACTGGCAAGCTGGGCGGTGGGCCAGGGTGTGGAGGGAGGAGAAGTGTTCCGGGGATCGTAAACGAAGACGGATCCGAAAGCGGCGGTCTCTTCGGGGCTCAAGTTGTCGAACAGGCCTCTCAGCACCGACTGGGAGATCAGTAGGTCTCTTTCGTTGTAGACGAGCCGAAGCCGTTGTCCGGCGGGAGTGACGTTCCATTCTGACAGGTACCCCCACTCTTCCATCAATCCCTTCACTGAGGCAAAGCGGCTCTGCACGCTCTTGGTGGCCCAAGCTCCGTCCTTTTGGAGTTGATCGAGACGGCGGCGAGTGCGAATCGCCTTACGAGCCTGGCGCAAGTGGAAGTCAAGATCCGGGCAGGCCGCCACTGGATGCTCATCCGGCCGGGGCCCCCGACCTGAGCGCGAAGATGTCCTCTTGTCTCGAGGCAACCGTCGAAGGCGGGAGGCCATCTCCCGATTCAACACCCGGTGGTTGGCGTGGCGCCGCTTGGGAACCGCCAGACGGCCCACCCGGGTCGTTCCTGTCACCATCTCCCTGGCGCCCATCGAGAGTGCGGTCCCCGACTCGGACACAGCCAGCACCCGTGGCGCCTTGGACCGTCGGGCAATTCTTCGCAGGACGACATAGCGGCCCGACCGACGGCCCGAGGGAATCTCGAACACGTCCCCGATTCGCAGAGTGTTTAGCAGTCCACCCGCGTTTGACCTGCCCTTTCGGAGCAGTTCCAGGTAGTCGAACACCGATCCCTTCTCGCACATGCTGTCCTGCTCCTGCTGTTGGAGCCGCTTGGAGAGGTCTACCGCCAGGCGTTGCTCGGTCTCTAGGCGGGACGCCTGCTGATAACTGGCGAAAGAAGCGGATAGGAGTTCCGTAGCTTGCCGGGCGGGGTAGTTGGCCACCAGATTGGCGACCATGTTGTAGGTGATCCGGAAGCTGGATACCAGAGGGTGGGCGCCGGTCCCGGCCGCTTTCACCACTTCCTGAAAGGGCACATACCGTGAATAGAGCACGATCCCGAAGCCTTCGGTGTCTATTCCCCGGCGTCCGGCGCGGCCGGTTAGCTGTGTGTAATCTCCCGGCCCCAGGGCTTCGTGTGTCTCTCCCGTGAACTTGGTCAGGGACTCCAGCACCACGGTTCGCGCCGGCATGTTGATCCCCAGAGCCAGGGTTTCGGTGGCGAACACCACACCCAGCAGTCCTGCGGCGAACAGTTCCTCGGTCGCCTCTTTGAAGGCGGGGACCATACCGGCGTGGTGAGATGCCACTCCCGACTCGAGGCGATCCAACCATCCCGCATAGTCAAGGGCCTGCAGATCGTGATCCGATAGGTTCTCCGTGTGGGACTCGGCTACCGAGCGGATGATCCGCCGGTCCTCGGGTGCGGTGAGCCGGATGCCGGCGCTGGTGACCGCCGAAGCGGCGGCTTCGCAACCGGCCCTTGAGAAGATGAAGTAGATGGCAGGCAGAAGCCCTTCGTCAAACAGAGCTTCCACCACCTGGGGGCGGCGGGGCGTTGCAAACCGTCGACGATTGCGGCCGCTGGACAGCATTGAGATGATCCGGGGATTGGGCTTTCTTCTTCCTTCCATTTGCACGAAGGTGGGAAGCAGTCGGAGGTGCTGAGGCCCGAAGCGGTCCCTCAGACCGTAGGTGTCTCGCAGCGGGACGGGCCTTTGGGTGGCCCGCGCCAGCCGAGTCCTTCCTCGACACTGTTGCACCCACGCTGCGAACTCCGATGAGTTGGATACCGTTGCGGAAAGACAGACCACCTGCAACTGTGGAGGTGCGTGAATGATGATCTCCTCCCACACCGCTCCACGGGACCGGTCGGCCAAGAAATGCACCTCATCCAATATGGCCACCCCAACACCCGACAGTCGCTCCGGGTCGGTGTAGAGCATGTTGCGCAGTACCTCGGCGGTCATCACCACCACCGGGGCATCTCCCCGGATGGCGTTGTCACCGGTGAGCAGTCCCACCTTGGCGTTTCCATAGTAGGAGCACAGATCGCCGTACTTCTGGTTGGAGAGAGCCTTGATGGGTGTGGTGTAAAAGGCCCGCAGTCCCTTCTCCAAAGCGAGGTGGATGGCCACTTCGGCCACCAGTGTCTTGCCTGCTCCGGTGGGGGCCGTCACAACGATGTTAAAGCCATCTTCGAGCGCCGACGCCGCTTCGGTCTGGAAGGAGTCGGGTTGGAAGGGAAGGCGATCCAGAAACTCGCGGCTGAGCGGCGCCCGGTTCACTTTCTGAGCACTAGCCGGACCAGCCAATAGGTGATTTCATAGAAAGCGTAGAGCGGCACTGAGAGCATGGCCAGGGTCAGCACGTCCCCGGTCGGTGTGATGATCGCCGCTCCAGTCACCACCAGCAGCACTGCCCACCTCCTTCCGCGCGCCAGTTGCTTTGAGGTAACCAGGTTGGCGGCGGCGGCAGTGAACAGGAAGACCGGGTAAAGAAAGGAGATCCCAAAGGCAAGCAGGAAGCGGATGGCGAACGAGAAGTAATCCGTGAGCCGCAGGTTGTTGGCCACATCCTCGAAGATGCCCAGCAGGAAGGCGAGGCCGCGCCCCATGGTCTGGTAGCCCACAGTAACCCCGGCGCAGAACAGGACCGTGCAGGAGATAACGATCGGTATCGCCCACTTTTTCTCCCGGCGGGTGAGGGCGGGTGTTATGAACATCCAGATCTGATAGATGACCACCGGACTGGCCAGGACCGCTCCTCCGAAGAAGGCGATCTTCATCAGCACCGAGAACTCTTCGGTGGGGGCCAGCACCTGAAGGGTGTTCTCCTCACCGGGAAAGGCGCGGTCATAAGGGAGTTGCAGGAGGTCTTTGATCCACGTGCCGAAAATCAGGGCGATGGTCGCCCCGATCAGGACGGCCGCCGCCGATTTCACCAGTCTCCATCGCAATTCGTTCAGATGGGTAAGAAGGGGTTGGCGACCTTCGTCGCTCATGTCTGTTGATCCGGCTGCGATTCCTCGGCGGCCAGGTTGGGAGGCGATCCTCCGGGGGCGTCCTCAGTTGGTGCGACGCCGGTCTCCGGTGTGGCGGCGGGGTTGGGCTCGGTGTTGTCGGGATCTGCGGTGGCGGCGGCCGGGGTGCTGCCTTCCTGTGGGTTGGCGGTCTGGCTCGATCGCTGCGCTCCTGCTTTGGTGTCGGTCGGATTGGCCAGCGGGGGAGTGGACCGCAATGCCTTCTCGGAGTCGGAAAGGGAGGTGCGCAGTTCCTTGCCGGTGTCCTTGGTGGTTGCCATCACCTCCTTGGCGGCCTCGCGCATTTCTTCCACCGCCAGTTCCTTCTCGATGCCTTCCCGCAACTCGCGGGCGGCCACCCGGAATTCGGCCACCATTCTGCCGGCTTTGCGCGCCATTGCGGGCAGACGGTGGGGGCCAAACACCACCATCGCCACCAACAAGATGACTAGAACCTCACTCCACTCAGGCATCGATTCCCAATGCTATAGGTATTGGAAGGCCACACCGGACCTGGGGGAGCGGCTTTGGAGATTCGGGCTGTCTAGCTGGGACATAGAGGTTGATCGCATCTGGGAAGAGCGGGTTCTGCCCACGCCACGGCCTAGCTTCCCGACCAGGCAGGGGCACGCTTCTCCACGAAAGCTGAGATCCCCTCCTGAGCGTCCTCGGTGATCAGGGTGGCGGTCAGCCCACCGGCCAGGAAGTCCAACCCTGCATCGATACCCAGATCGGTGACCATCCAGAAAGTGTCCTTTCCCAACTGCAGGGCGGCCGGACTCTGAGCGGCAAGGGCTTCGGCGGCCTCCGACACCGCCTGGTCGAGTTGATCGGGCTTCACCACCCGGGACACCGCTCCCAGCGCCAGAGCCTCTGCGGGAGTCAGCAGTCTCCCGGTCATCATCATTTCCAGCAGTGCCCGGCGGGGAATGGTCCGGGCCAGGACGGCGGATATGAGCATCGGCCAAACCCCCACTCTCACCTCCGGGGTTCCCAGTTTGGCGTCTTCGGTGCATATCACCAGGTCGCAGGCACACATCAGTCCGAATCCTCCTCCCAGCGCATGGCCGTTCACTCTGGCTATGGTGGGCTTCCCTCCCCGGATCATCAGCCGGAATAGGTCCGCCAATGCCCCGCGCTGGCGGTGCATCCCCACTGGTGAGTCGAATATTCCCCCGTCCAGGTCGGCGCCGGCGCAGAATGCCCGATCCCCGGCGCCGGTATAGACCAGCACCCGCACCGTGGGGTCGTCCAGGGCCTGGCGGGTGTGGGAGAGCAGGTCCTCCAGGGTCTTGACCGACAGTGGGTTTCTGCGATGAGGCTGATTGATGGTGAGCGTCGCCCGCCCGCGGCTTACTTCATAACGAACCATGGTGCGCCCCTTTCGGTAGACATGTCTCTCAGTATGCCTCGCCAAGACCCGGCAGCACCACCCCTGATGGTGCGGCCAGTCATGTAGACTGGCTTGCCGGCATGCAGCAGCCGACTCGCGGTGAGATGGTAGCGGATATAGCAGGATATGGCGATAGGCAAAGGTGCTTCACATCTCGACAGAAAGGGACCCCGCCACCTGTGGGACGCGGTACTCTTCGTTCTGATGGAAAAATCCTACGAGGAGCAGGCGGGAGGTGCGCACCGTTCCCAGCCACATAGTGAAACCCGCCAAGGGGGAACATTCTGGAGGTAGCTGAGTAAATGGCTTTGTTAATGATGATCAGACACGGTCGGACGTCTGGAAACTCATCGGGAAGATTCATCGGACAGCACGACGAGTGGTTGGATGAGGAAGGGGAAAGGCAAGCCGCCCTCTTGGTGCCCATGCTCACCAGGTTCAATCCGGACCGGGTCATCTCCAGCGATTTGAAGCGATGCACCCAGACCATGGCGCCTTTCGCCGAGGCGTCAGGAATGATGATCGAGACCGATCCGGGTCTGCGGGAAGTGGGTGATGGAGAATGGACCAACATGAGTCCGGAGGAGTTGTGGGCGGGGTGGCCCGACCTTATGGAGCGGTATGCCAACGGAGAGGATGTTCCCCGTCCCGGGGGAGAGCGGTGGGCTGATGTCCGTCGCCGAGTGCTGGCGTCGGTTTCGCGGATTGTCGGTGAGATGGGTCCCGACGACAAGGTGGTCATCTGCACCCATGCCGGGCCGTCCATGCTGATCTCCTCCTGGGTGACCGGGACGGAGTTGCCGGGCAACATCTTTCTGGGCCAGTTCCGGCCTCCCTCCAATGCCGCCATTACCATGATCGACCCGCATCCGCCTGCCTTGATCAGCTACAACGAGACCTGCCATCTATCGGCGAACGCCAGGGTCTTGGGAGGTCGTGGTTCGGGAGTGGCTCTCATCCGGTGAGGTGTTTCACCCGCCTTTGATGCCGGCGGCCAGCCCGGCCCATTCTTCTTCGCTGAAGATGGCGTCTCCGGCCATGCTGTAAATGCCTACTCGCTGGACCCTTCCCTGGTAACGGGTGAGGATCCGCTCGGCAAGTTCCTCCAAGGGGGCCACCACCGCTACTTCGTGGACCACCTCGTCGGGGATGACGTCGGCCATCTGTCGCCACTCACCCCGTTTGCTCATGGCGTTGAGAGTGGGCCCGAAGTCCCATCCGTGGGTGTCGAGGATCGGCGCGTAGCTGGGGGTTGAGGCATAGAAGGCAATCTGCTCCTTGACGGGCCGGATCAGTTGTTCCATCTCCTCGGTGGTTCGGCCCGTCACCACGAACACCGGAGTTGCCAACTCCACATCGGCAACGGTCCGTCCATTGTCGCCGGCGCCTTTTGCTATGGCGGGCAACACCACATCGTCGAGGTACTTGGCCGTGTGGAAGGGGTGGACGTGAAAGCCGTCGCATACCTCGCCGGCCAGTTTGCTGAGCAACGGGCCCACGCCGGCGATGTACACAGGAATCTCGGGCAACTGGTTGGGACCGGGATTGAAGAAGGGAGTCATCAGGGTCAATTGATAGAACTCACCCTGGTGCCGCAATCTGGTTCCATTCTGGAAGCAGTCCCACACTGCCCTCACCGCCCCGATATAGTCCCGTAAGCGGGCGGTGGGGTGAGACCACTCGGTGGAGAATCGCCGGGTGATGTGCGGCTTTATCTGGGTGCCCAGGCCCAATAGGAACTTGCCGCCGGCCACGATCTGCATATCCCAGGCCAACTGGGCCATCACCATCGGTGAACGGGGGAACGCCAGGGTAATCGCCGGGCCCACCTCCAGCCCGGGCTCGGCTTGGGAAGCGAGGCACATCGAGAGAAACGGCTCGTGACCGGTTTCGGCGGTGAAGAAACCGTCGTACCCGATCTGAGCGGCCCGGTGGGCGAACTCTGGAGCGGCCGTGGGAGGTAGGTTGGGGAAGTAGTAGTCAAACTTCATGGTTAGCGCCTGTTATCTCTGGTCGGTATCGCCACCCCTGACATTAGACTGTTGGTTCCTATGAGAAAATCCTTGAAACTAGCGGTCTTTGTGGGCGGCATCAGCGCCTTGGTCTGGGGCATGCGCAATCGGATTCGCATTGCCGTCCGGCGAGGGGAAGAGTCAGACCCCGACTTTCACATTGTTGAGCCCGCCCCCCAATCACATGCAGACGAGATGACAGTTGGAGCGATGGTTGCTGATGAGGATCAGGACGGTGATTCTGACTCCGCCTCTGACGACGATCCCCAGGCCTCCTCCGGCGCCACAGACGGCGTCAGTTGATTTCAGGCCACACCCGAGGTGCAAGGGCAACCGGCCGTGGGGCCCTCGCCCGGGGGTACTGAACAAGTCCTCTCTCCCTATCTGGTTCACCCTGACGAACTGACCCAACTTGTGGGAGCCGGTGAACCTGCCTTTCGCGGGCGGCAACTGCGGGAGTGGCTCTACAGCAACCCGGTGCTCCATACCCGGGACATGACCAACCTCCCCATCGGACTGCGGCGCGCTCTGGCGGACCGCCTGTGGCCGTTTGAAGTGGAGCAGCATCAAGTGGCCGACCGGCGCGCCACCTACAAGTGGTTGTTCAGAATGCCCGATGGGGCCGCCATCGAGGCGGTGGCCATGGGATATGGAAGACGCACCACTCTGTGCGTTTCGTCTCAGGCGGGATGTGCTTTGGCATGTACCTTCTGCGCTACGGGACAGTTCGGCTTCGAGAGGCATCTGCAGGCGGGGGAGATACTGGCCCAGTTGGCCTACGCAAACGCATTCCTGCGTTCCCGGCCTCTTCGGAGTGCTCCCCCCAAGGTGACCAATGTGGTGTTCATGGGAATGGGCGAGCCTCTGGCGAACTATCCGAGGCTGCGGGAAGCCATCAGGTTGATGGTGGAGGAGGTGGGGATGTCGGCTCGGTCTCTGACGGTGTCAACTGTCGGAGTAGTTCCCGGAATCCGCCGACTCGCTGACGATCCGTGGCCCGTCAAACTGGCTGTGAGTCTTCACGCTTCCGACGACGACCTGCGGTCGCGACTGGTCCCCCTCAATCGCCGCTACCCCCTGGCCGAGGTGGAGAAGGCCGCTGCCTATTTCTTCAGAAAAAAGCGGCGGAGGATATCTTTGGAGTGGACCATGATCCGCGATGTCAACGATGATCTCTCCCAAGCCGAGGGATTGGCGGCCATTGCCCGGCGTCTTCGTGCCCATGTCAACCTGATCGCGTTGAACCCCACTCCTCTCAGCGCTGATCGTCCTTCCACATCTGAAGTCATACGCAGGTTCGCCGCAACTCTGCGATCCCGGGGGGTAAACGTGACGGTGAGGGACACCCGGGGAACGCAGATCGACGCCGCATGCGGCCAGTTGCGAGTTGAGGGGTCGTCGGGCAAAGGCGAAGGCCCGGCGCGGCGCAGAGTCCTCAAGCTCACCCGGTAGGCCTTGTTATTGTGGCGGGGATGGATCGGGAAACGGCAATCACCCCCGAACTGGCGGAGGTCAGACCCGATGAGCGGTTTGACGAATCGCAACTCGCAGAGCACCTGCGGGGTCATCTTCGGGGCAGTGATGGGCCGCTGGCGGTTCAACAGTTCGCCAGGGGCAAAGCGAACCTGACGTACCTGCTCCGTTTCGGAGAGCCGGGCGGGCCGGTGACCGAATACGTTCTGCGGCGTCCACCGCTGGGGCCGGTGGCTCCCGGTTCACACGACATGGAGCGTGAATACCGGGTGCTGTCCAGGTTGTGGCGGGCGTTTCCCCTGGCTGCACGAGCGTTCTTGTTTTGTGACGACGAGTCGGTGATCGGTGCTCCCTTCTTTGTTATGGAGCGTCGCCGGGGAGTGGTGGTTCAGGGGGCGGTGCCCCCCGAATTCGGAAACGGGGATGATGCCGCCAGCAATCGGAAGCTGTCCGAAGTGGTGGTTGATACTCTGGCCGAGTTCCATGCCGTTGATCCGGCGGAAGCGGGCTTGGACGGGCTGGGATGGCCGGAGGGTTTCATGGATCGGCAGTTGGGTGGTTGGATAGCACGCTGGAACAAGGCCCGACACGAGCCGAATCCACTGGTCGAGGAGTTGGCTGACTGGTTGCAAAAGACCCAGCCGCCTTCCCCGCCGGCAACTTTGCTCCACAACGACTGGAGACTCGACAACATGGCTGTGGATCCCGATGATCCGGGTGTGTGTGTGGCTGTCTACGACTGGGACATGTGTACCCGGGGAGATCCTTTTGCGGATGTGGGCACCCTGATGGGTTGCTGGTTCGACCCTGACGAGGACTCCATATTTCTTGATCCGATGCCTACCAGAACACCCGGCTTCATGACTCGTGGTGAAGCCATCTCCAGGTATGGGGAGAAGTCGGGCCGCGATGTCTCAGGCATGCACTGGTATGTGGTATTCGGCACTTTCAAGATGGGAGTGATTCTTCAACAGATATACATCCGGTGGCTTAGAGGTCAGACGCAGGATGAGCGGTTTGCAACTATGGGGCACGACGCCGCCCGGCTGTTCGAATTGGCAGCGGCTCGCCGATCCACCTAGAGACGTTCGACCCGTGGTGTGTCCCCACCGGGACCGGGGTCGGAGTGAACCGGACTCAGGCATGTGGATGCCGGGACTGGGGGGCCGTGTGGTCTCCCGCCTAAGGGGAACAGTGAATGTCGCCTCTACGATTTACTTTTGTATATCATGTCCAAAGGTATATCGCAACAGGCATCGAAATCAAAAAACCTGTGATATGTTTGTGCTAAGGTTTATCTGATGGAACGTAACCTTTCTGAGAAAAAGGAAGTTGTAGCGGCTTGGCTCAATAGATTGCCCGCCGCTGGCGTTGGAATAGCCGTTGACTACCAGCAGTCCTACGGACTGAGTTATGTTGATGCCAAGGCCTTGGAGCTTCTTTACGGGGCTCCTCTGGGCCCTCGCCAACTTGCCGAGAAACTACAGATGAGTCCAGCAGGGATAACCAAGCTGGTTGATCGGCTGGAGCGGCGAGGTCTGGTGAAACGCCGTCGGCATCCCGCCGATCGACGCCGCTCGCTCGTGTTCATAACCGACAAGGCCCTCGTGTCCAGCTTTCAAAGGGAGCAGGTTCGGGAACTCATCGAAAGGGCTGTCGATGATGCCACGGAGAAGCAGTTGGAAGTATTGTACGACTTCCTTCAGGAACTTGGTCGTGGGCTGTTGAGCGAGGGTTTGATCAAGTCGTAATTGGCTTTTGAGGATGACCCGGTAGCCTCACACCTTGTGAACATTCTGGCGGTTTCCGGGCCTTCTCAGAGGTGTGCCGAGGCCGGGGCTTCTCTGGCTCGGGCCGGCGGGAACGCAGTGGATGCCGCCCTTTCGGCAATGATGGTCGCTCTGGTTACCGAGATAGCCGTTATCGGGCCCGGGGCAGGGGGCTTTGTGACGGTGGGGGGTCCCCACCATCCCCCGGTGGTCTACGACGGGGCGATGGCCATGCCCGGACTGGGATTGGATCCAGACCGTGTCGGGGGTGGTGGAGTCCCGGTTCACATCGGCTACGGCGGGGGAGTGGACACGATAGTCGGGCCGGGTAGTGTCGCTGTTCCAGGAGGGTGGGCGGCGATGGGTGAAGTCTGGCAGGACTATGGGCATGTCCCTTGGAGGGAGATCGTGGCGCCTGCTCTCGACCATGCCCGGCGCGGGTTCCCGTTGGGTTCGGTGGCCGACTACTACTTGAACTACTCATTCGACCCCATCTTCTCGCTGGACCCCCGTTCGCGAGCAGCCCTCCACAACGACAACCGCCGTCGCAAGGCCGGGGAATTGATATGGGTCCGGGGATTGGCCGATGCCCTGGCGGCTATTTCCTCCGACGGAGTTGATGTTCTTTATCAAGGAGACCTCGGTGAGGAGATCTCCCGAGACCTGCTCGATCGCGGAGGGATAATCACCCGCCGCGATCTACGGGAATACCGGGTCCAGAAGAGATCTCCCATCCTCCTTCCCATGGGCGAGTGGACGGTGGCACTCAATCCCCCGCCGGCAGTGGGAGGGGTGGCCTTGGCGGGAATGCTTGCCGGAGTCGGTCACCGGCCGCCGCTCTCCTCTCGGCGTTTGGTGGAGGCGCAAATGGAGGTCCTGGGTTACCGTCGCTCCTTTGTGGACGATGCCGACGACTGGCGGGGGGGAGTCGGCCAGATGTCGGCGCGGATGCTGGCTGGCTTGGGATCCCCGTCCACGGTAAACATCTCCGCGGTGGACGCCTCTGGTCTGGCTTGTGCGGTTACCTTGTCGTGTGGTTACGGCTCCGGGGTGATAGCGGGGGGCAGCGGAATGTGGATGAACAATTCCCTTGGAGAGATTGAATTGACCGGGGGAAGGTTTCACGGGCAGACTCCCGGGCAGCGGCTGATGTCGAACATGGCGCCCACGGTCTTGTGGAACGAATCCGCCGAAGTCGTAGCGGCCGGGTCGCCGGGCGCCGATCGCATCACCACTGCCCTGCAGTCGACCTTGCTTTCGGTGATAGTCGAAGGATCCTCGCTGGCCGAGGCGGTGGAGCGTTGCCGGGCCCATGTCGAACACACCCCGGGGGGCTGGCGCCTCTGTTATGAGGAGGGTTTTCCAGTCAACGGCTTCCAGATGCCACTGCGTGCCTTCGAAGGGCGTCACATGTTCTTTGGCGGAGTGAGCGCAGCTTCGGTTGGATCGGGTGGCGACATGGAGGCAGTGGCCGACTCCCGGCGGGTCGGGAAGGGAATCGTCGTATAAAACGCACCGACTACGCGTTCTTGGGCAGTTGGCGGTGGGCGGTCGCCCACCTGATGCTGCTGGTCCTGATCATTGTGCTGGTCAGCTTGGGCCTTTGGCAACTACGGCGTCTGGAGGAAAGACAGGTAGGCAACCAGGTTGGCCTTTCCCGCTACACCGCTGAGCCCCTGGACTTGGAGGCCATGGTGGCAGGGGCCGGATCCGACCTCGACACCCTCGAAGACCGACGAGCCACCACCCGGGGTGAGTGGGACCCCACCTACGAGGTCTACGTGCGGTCCCAGGTGCGGGACGGTCGGTCCGGGTTGTGGGTGGTGACGCCATTGATTCTGGCGGACGGGAAGGCGGTGATGGTCAACCGGGGTTGGATACCGGTGGAACTGGATCGCCAGGCGGCAGTTCCACCGCAGGGAGGGGTGGAAGTCTCCGGGACGGTCAGGGCTTCCCGGTCCCGGTCGAGTATCGGCCCCACCGATCGGCCCGGTATAGAGGACACCATCGCCCGTGTGGACCTGTCGGTGCTTGACGGCTACGTCCCCCATTCCCTGCTGGGCGTGTACCTGGAAGAGTCCACGGTTAACCCGGGGCCATGGCCCCTGCGACTGGACGAGCCGGTCTTCGACGACGAGGGCTCCCACTTGGTCTACGCTGTTCAGTGGTTCTCCTTCGCCCTGGTGGCCCTGGTCGGCTATGCCGCCCTTATCAGATCCAAGGCCCATCGCCGCCACCGTCCGGCAGAGTCGGCAGGTGAGGTCGATTCCCTATGAGCGGCCGGCTTTGACCCAACCCGGGAGTCGTTCCCAACCCGGGCCTGCGGAATAGACAGGAAGCATTTCTCCCGGCGCCCACCGGCGTCTAGGAGACGAAGGCCAAGCCCTCCACGACCGAGGCATTGGGAAGACCGCTCAGCACCCTGGGGTCGGCGAAAATCTTGGCCGTCCGGCTTCCGGCGCCCAGCAGGATCTCTTCCCTCTCCATCACTGCGGAGTCAATGAGCAGGGGAAGGTCTTCGGGCAACCCGAAGGGATTGACGCCGCCTATCTCCATGCCGGTCACTTTCTTGGTCACCTCTGCCGAAGCGAAGGACAGTCGCGACACGCCCATCACCTTCTTGACGCGATGGTTGACGTCCAGTCGGGTGGTAGCCAGCAGCACGCAAGCCGCCAACTTCCCTCGGGGCCGCTTGGACGCCACCAATATGGTGTTGGCGGCGTCCTGCAGGTCCACTCCGTATTTGTCGCAGTACGGGAACGTGTCGGCAAAGTCGGGATCGCACGGCACCACTCGGAAGGGCATGCCGGTGGACTGCACCGCGGCTGCAACCTGGGGAGGTAGCAGGTCGACGGTCATCAGGCCGGCTGCAAAGCTCGATCGAAGTCGGCTTTGATGTCGTCGATGTGTTCGATGCCCACCGAGACCCTCACCAAATCGGGAGTGACTCCGGTGGTGGCTTGTTCCTGGACGGTCAACTGGGAGTGAGTCGTGGAGGAGGGGTGAATCACCAGGGTCTTGACATCTCCCACGTTGGCGAGATGGCTGGCCAAATCGGTCCGCTCTATGAACTGCTTCCCTGCCTCGTATCCGCCGGCAACTCCGAATGAGAGCACGCAGCCGAAGCCGTTACGGAGATACTTGCGGGCGTTGGCGTGGTAGGGGTGGTCGGCGAGTCCCGGAAAGCTCACCCAACTCACCTGCGGGTGAGCATCCAGCCATTGCGCCAGTTCCAAGGCATTGTCGGCGTGCCGCTGGACCCTCAGGCTGAGGGTCTCCAGTCCCTGTAGGAACAGGAAGGCGTTGAAGGGAGAGACGGCGGCGCCCAAATCCCTCAGGCCTTCCACCCGGGCGCGTATCGCGAAGGCGATGTTCCCGAACGGTCCATCCGGTCCGAAGACGTCGGAGAACACCAGACCGTGGTAGCCGGGGGAGGGCTCGGTGAAGATGGGGAACTTGCCGTTGCGCCAGTCGAAGTTCCCAGAGTCCACCAGCACTCCGCCGATGCTGCTGCCATGGCCCCCGATCCACTTGGTTGCGGACTCGACGATGATGTCGGCGCCGTGGTCGAACGGCCGGCACAGGTACCCGGCCGCTCCGAAGGTGTTGTCGACCACCAGCGGGATCCCGTGGCTGTGGGCCACCTCGGCGATGGCTTCAAAATCGGGGACGTTGTAGTGGGGGTTGCCAACCGACTCCAGGTAGATGGCCTTGGTCTTCTCGCTGAGGGCCGCTTTGAAGTCGTAGGGGTTGTCGCCCTCCACGAATTTCACATCAAACCCCATCCGGGGGAAGGCCACCTTGAACTGGTTGTAGGTCCCTCCGTAGAGGAAGCTGGTAGAGACGATCTCGTCTCCTGCCTCCAGGATGGTGGTGAAGGCCAAGAGCTGAGCCGCTTGTCCGGATGACGTGGCCACTGCCGCCACGCCGCCCTCCAGAGCCGCGATCCTCTTTTCGAAGACATCGGTGGTGGGGTTCATGATCCGGGTGTAGATGTTCCCGAACTCCTCGAGGCCGAAGAGTCGGGCGGCGTGGCCGGTGTCGTCGAAAACATAGGAAGTGGTTTGGTAAATGGGCACTGCCCTGGCATTGGTACCCGGCGCCGGCTCTTGGCCGGCATGCACCTGTAGGGTCTCGAATCGGTAGTCAGACATGTTGTTTGGGCTCCTTTGGAAAAATCGAAAGTGGGACCGCTGTCGTTGAAGGGCCCTCGAGTTGCGAAAGAGAAGAGTCAGGCGGAAGTGGTCTGGTCAGGACGAATGCGCCTGACAAACTGCCCGAGGGCCGGAAATCATTCGCATTCGATGACGACCGTACCAGACCACCCGACGGAGGGTGGACTTGCGACTGGTGGACAGGTGTTTCACAATGGCGCACCAGAGTATAAGCGGGCTTTTTACAGTCTCCAACACCGGATTCAGTCCCGTGGGACGCCGACTCTTTGGTTGGTCAGGCCTCCAAGGCCTTCTTGAGATCAGAGAGGTTGTCGACCGGTGCGTCACAGGTGAAGCGATGGCAGACATAGGCAAGGGTCTCACCGGCGGCGCCCCGGTTCTCCAGGAGAGGCACGGCTCCCGAATACCCGCCGTCAGCCGTGTCAGTGAAGGCGATGACCAGCCCGGGACGGCCGCCGGCCTGTATCTCACCAGCCCAGCGGGTCGCTTCGGGACCCACCAGCGCCACCTCCCGGGGCCCGGCGTCAAGGGCCCGCGCCACCGCCAGAAGGCTCCCGGTGGCCGAGGGGGCTCTCTCCATCAGGAGGACCCCATCCCGGACGGCTTCCTCTGCCAGTTCCCACCAACGGGTGTCTCCGGTGTACTGGCCCAGCGTCAGCAGGGCCTCTGCGGCCAGGGAGTTTCCCGACGGGGAGGGGTTGTCCATCACGTCCTTGGGTCGGGAGATGAGCCGCTCGGCGTCCGCTCCGGTGGCAAAGAAACCCCCGGATGGGTCCTTGAACAATCTGGTTATCGCCCGGGTGAGGGAGGCGGCCTCCTCATACCAAACCTCCTCTCCCGTAGCCTGATACAGGGCGAATAGGCCGGTGGCCGCCCCTCCGTAATCCTCCAGGTATCCGGGCCCTCCCCGCCGGCCCCTGGTCCAGACCCGGCTAAGGCGCCCCGATCCATCTTGCATATGGTGAAGTACGAACCGGGCGGCCGCCCGGGCTTCGCAGAGGTAGTCATCTCGGCCCAGCACCGCCCCCGCCTCTGCAAAGGCGCGGATCGCCAACCCGTTCCACCCCGCTACCAGTTTGTAGTCAAGCCCGGGGCGGGCCCGACGGGAGCGGACTTCCAGCAGTCGCTCCTTGACGGGCGCGACGCTATCGGGAGTGGGCGCCAGTGCGTTGCGGCGGGTGAGGATGTTGGCGCCTTCGAAGTTCCCCTCTTCGGTGACCCCGAACCAGTCCGCCACCTCTGGTCCGTCGACGGGTCCTGCCACATCCATGATCTGCTGCAAGGACCACACGTAGAAGAGTCCCTCCACCCCTTCCGAATCGGCGTCCTCCGCGGAGTAGAAGCCGCCTTCGGGGTTGCGCATGTCTCTGACCAGATAGTCCAGCGTCTGGCTGGCCACATCCAGCAGGGCCGGTTCTCCCAGCCGCTTTGCCGCCCACAGGCAGATCCTGGCCAGGGTGGCGTTGTCGTAGAGCATCTTCTCGAAGTGGGGCACCAGCCAGCGCTCGTCCACCGAATACCGGGCGAAACCACCTCCCAGTTGATCGAAGATTCCACCGGCGGCCATTCGCTCCAAGGTCAGGCCCAGCATGGAGCCGGCTGTCTTGGCCCACGGCTCCTCCAGGACGGCCAGCAGGAATTCCAACAGAGGTTGCTGTGGGAACTTCGGGGCCCTCCCAAAGCCCCCGTGAACCGGGTCGAAGGTGGAGTGGATCTGCCGGTAGGCCTGTTCCAACTGTTCGGCGTCGGGCAGGTTCTCCCCGGATGGAATCCTGCGGCCGATCAAAGAAGACAGTTTTGAGGCCTGTTCCGCCACCTCCCCTTTCCTTTCCTGCCAAGCCTGGGAGACTGCGCCCAGAACCTGCGGGAAGGAGGGCATGCCCCCCCTGGGTTGGGGTGGGTAGTAGGTCCCGGCGTAGAAGGGCTCGCCGTCGGGATTCATGAAAACCGTCAGCGGCCAACCTCCCCTCCCGGTAAGCATCTGGCATGCCTCCATATAGATCGAATCGATGTCGGGACGCTCTTCCCGATCCACTTTGATATTCACGAACAGACCGTTCATAATCCGGGCCGTATTCGGGTCTTCGAAGGACTCGTGCGCCATCACATGACACCAATGACAAGCCGAGTAGCCTACAGACAGCAAGACGGGGAGGTTCTTGGACTTGGCTTCCGCAAACGCCTCCTCTCCCCATTCCCACCAGTGGACCGGATTGTCGGCGTGTTGCAGCAAATAGGGTGACGTGGAGGAGGAGAGTCGGTTGGTCATCCTGGTAGAGGATAAGAGTGGCCCATGGTGGCGACGACGAGAACGGCAGAGAGTCTTCTCTTTTCTCGTAATATTTGCCTTTGTGAGGACGCTATCGATCGAGTAGGCACATTGTTGGTGGTCCAGCGGGCCTGTGTGAAGAGGAGACTGCGGATGGCGCTCATCCTGCTCTTGGCGACCGCGGTGCTGTGGAGTGGGAGTATCCCCACCTTTGAAGTTGACCGTTTCTCGGTTGGCGGGGCGTCGCCCGCCCTGGCGCAGGAGGTTCCCGATCCCAGGGCGGACGACCCCCTGCAGTTGGTGCCCTTCGCCAACACCTCCCATCGCATCTACTCGCTTTCCGAGGATCTTTGGGAGGTCTGGGTGTGCCGGGTTCCTGGTTGGGACACCCAGATTGAACTAGAGGAGGTGGTGGATTTCCTCAATGCCACCGTCGTTCCGTATTTCCAGGAATTGTCAGACGGGAGGTACCGGCCGGCTTTCCAGGAGGGAGGGCGAGTGGAGAGCCAGGATGAGGTCACCAGTGGCCCCGGGTTGGAGGAGAGTGTCTTCGCTCCCGGCTGCGCCGAGGCCGTTCGGCAGCAAGCCATCGCCCGGCAGGAAGAAAGGAATCCCGAGGAGACCGGCCCGGCGGGCGCCTTGATCGTGGTTGAATTCGAGGGTTACCGGACCGGTTACGGAACCTTCGGCAACCTCTGCCCCGAGGTTTACCAGCCCGGATGCGAACCCTCGTTTCCCGCCAACCGGCGGCTGGTTGTGGTGGGAGCGGGGGCGGTGGTGCCGCAACCGCCCCTTGAGAGTCCCTTCTGGTCGTTGGTGGTGCATGAGATGGGTCACGCTTTGGCATGGCCGCATTCCTACAGCGGCAAATTCTCAACCACCAGGCCGGGCGCCCTGGGTTTCTATGACAACCCGATGGACATAATGAGCAATATCCCTCTCACTGCTCCTCAAGGCACCACGGTGTACAACCGTTATGCATCCGGGTGGGTTGACCCCTCGTCGGTGGAGGTTTATTGGGGTGGTAAACAGAGCTATCACCTCCACCACGAAGGCGCGGCGCCGGGCCTGGTGCAGATGGTGGTGATTCCTGAAAGAGTTGTGGAGGGGCAGGTCACCGAAGAAGTCAACCCGGCGGGAGAGGGTGTCTTCTATGTCCTGGGGGTCAGGAGGCTGTCGGGCCTGGACGCGGGTGTGCCGAAGGTTGGCGTAGAGGTCTACCGGATAGATCAGCGTCGGGAGGCTTGTGGGCCCAGCAGACGGTCATGGCCGGATCACTGGCCCTGTTTCGCAGTGTGGACCCGTGTGGCTCAGGCGGTGCTGCCGGAGTTCTTCGGCGCCGTGGACCATGTGATCTCCATCGACGAACGGGTTCAATTGGGTAACACCAGGATCAGAGTGGTCAGCGCCGATTCGGTCTCTTTCGAAGTGAGCGTAGAAACACGCACCTCGGGCGCCTTCCTCGATGACGATGGGTTGACGCATGAGTCCGACATCGAGACGATCGCTTCCCTGGGGATCACCCGGGGATGCGGGGTTCGGATCTATTGTCCCGAGCGGTCGGTCACCAGGGGGGAGATGAGTGCTTTTCTGGTCAGGGCCCTTCGGGACTCACCACCCCCGGCACACCGAGGACTGGGCGCCGAGGCGCCCTGGGACGGACTGACCGGGTCGGGGGATCGGGTGTTCTCGGATGTGTCCCCCCAAAACCCCTTCGCTGCCCATGTCGAGGAATTGGCCGCGTGGGGAGTGACAATTGGCTACGCCGATGGCACCTTCCGGCCCGGTCAAGGCGTCACCCGGGGTGAGATGGCGGTCTTCTTGATCAGGGCCTTCAACATTCCCACCACCGATCCCACCGGGATATTCGATGATGTATCTCCCGACGCCTATTACGCAAGCGCCACGGAGGCACTGTACCGGTTGGGGATCACGTCGGGATGCCGGCCCTCAGTGGAGGACGCTCCCGACGGTCTGTTCTATTTCTGTCCCGACCAGGAAGTCACCCGCGCCCAGATGGCTTCCTTTCTGGCGCGTTCTCTGGCGATCGCTCGGTGACGTTGCTTCGGTGGGTCGGGGGGTGTCGGGTTGAAGCCACCCGGCAGGCGCTGAGCTTTATCATGACCGATAGCAACCGCAAAGGATCGATTGGGAAAGGACCCATATGGCAGCGCGTGAGAGATTCCTGGTAACCGGGTCGGCCGGGTGTATCGGTTCATGGGCCATGCATCTGTTGTCCCGGGATGGGGTTGAGGTGGTGGGTTTTGACCTGGCGACCGACCACCGTCGGGTGCGGTTGCTCACCGATCAGCAGGGGTCCATGAGGTTTGTGCAGGGCGACATCACCGACACGGAGGTCGTCTTGGGAGTAGTTGCCAGGGAGGGAATAACCCACATCGTCCATCTGGCTGCCCTTCAGATACCCTTCTGCCAGGCAGACCCGATCGGCGGCGCCAGGGTGAATGTGGTGGGCACCGTGAACATCCTGGAATCGGCTCGCCGTTCAGACGTAGCCGGCCTCTCCTATGCCAGTTCGGTGGCGGTATATGGTCCTCCCGACCTCTACCCGGACGGGGTAAGGGACGATTCCCCCTTGGCCCCGAGCACCCTGTACGGGGCTTACAAGCAAGCCAACGAGCGATCCGCGAGGGTCTATGCAGCCGACTACGGTGTCTCGTCGGTTTGCCTGCGGCCCTGCTCGGTCTACGGTCCGGGTCGCGATCAGGGTTTGACTTCGGCGCCGACCCAGGCGATGGTGGCAGCCGCGGCTGAAACTCCCTTTCACATCCCTTTCGGCGGCGGCTCGACGTTCCAGCATGCGGGGGAGGTTGCACGGCTCTTCATAGAGGCTGCGAGGGCAGAGGCGGAAGGCGCCCATGTTTACAACCTGGGCGGTCCCTCGGTGTCTATCGCCGAGGTGGTCTCACTCATCTCGGCGGAGGCGCCCGGGGCGCAGATCACTTCCGGGGACCAGGCGCTGCCACTACCCGATCAATACGATGGAGCGGGCCTGGATCGCCTCCTGGGAGGGGTCGAGTATCTCTCCATGGAGGAGGGCGTCGCAACTTCGATTAGTGCATTCCGCGAACTGTTGTCCGCAGGCTTGATAGACCCCCCGGTTTAAGAAGTTGGCGAGCGCCCCTGGGGGACGCCCGCCAACTCAAGTGGGTTTGTGTCTGGTTAGCAGGTGAAGTTCATGAACTCGTAGTTATGAACGTAGAAAGCCACCGTTCCCGGCAGGCTGTCCCATTCCAGACATGCATCCTTGGCGTACAGCAGGTCGGCGAAGGCGATGGGGAGACCGAGGCGGTTCTCGTAGGCGAAGTCGAACAGTGCGCTTGCAGTGGTCTCCTTCTCCTCGTCGCTCCCACCCTCACCGGACAAAGCCTCGTTGATCAATCGGTCCAGTTCCTCGGACTCACCTGAGTAGGAGAGCCGGTCGGTGGTGCGGCTGTAGAAGCTCCACAGCTGCGTACCTGAGTTGTAGACCGGCGGGGGATAGCAGAATGCAAAGTTGGCTTCGCGGCTGCTGGTCTGCCCTTCGACGATCCCGTACTCGGTGAACTGGGTGGTGACCGAGATCCCCAGGTTGGACCATTGCTGGGCCACAGCTTCCGCAACCTTGCCGCACCATGGCCTGCCCGGATGCTGGGCCAGGTCGATGGTGATTTCCAGGTCGGCGGGACTGGCATAGCCAGCTTCGGCCAACAGGGCGGTCGCCCGATCGGGATCGAAGGGATCAGCCTCGCAGCCGGCCTGGAAGCCTGGGAAGTGGGGCCACCAGGAGTGCACGCAGGCGTTCTCCGTGGTTCCTCTGCCGGCCAGCACGAAGTCTACGATTTCCTGCCGATCGATGGCCAACGACAGTGCCTCACGGACCAGCTTGGCGTTTCCGGGGTTGGTGTGGTCACTCCACGGAGGCGGATTCTCGGCCGCTGCGCCGGTGGGATTCACGTAGTTACCGGTGAGGTAGATGGTGGGCATGCTCTGGTTAGGCAGAGACTGGATCCCCAGTTTGGCCGCTTCTGCGGTGGGAATCTGCTCGGCGCTCAGAGTCATCAGATCGGCGTCGCCAACCGCCAGCATGGCCAGTCGCGTACCGAACTCGGGGACGGCCTTCCTCACCACTTCTCCGATGGAGGGTGGCCGTGCATAGTGATCGGCAAACGCCTCGAACACCACTTCCACTCCCGGAGTGTGACTCTTGAACTGGTAGGGGCCGGAGCCGATCGGCCACAGACCGGCCGCTTCTTCACCCACTTCCTCGATGTACTTTCGGGAGGTGATGGGGAAGCTCAGGGCCATCTCGCTCAGGGCGGGCAGGGCCTCCGGCACGGGATTGCCGTCGGCGGTCACCAGCTTGAAGTTGTAGTCGTCCACAACTTCTACTCTCAACCTGCTCAGCACTCCGGCGGCCGGGCTGTTGGTGCCTTCCCGGATGGCGAGTTCGTGGCTGAACACGATGTCGTCGGTGGTCAACTCTCCCCAACCCTGGTGGAATTGGACACCCTGGTGGATCTCGAAAACGAACTCCGTGAAGTTGTCGTTGACAGACCAGGACTTGGCCAACCGACCCTCTCCTTCAACTATCTCTCCGGTGTCGAAGTCGTGGTAGATGAGAGGCTCGTAGAGAGGCTGCAGGTTCAACAGCGCGCCCAGACTGCAGTTGGGACACAGCCAGTCTTCGCCGCGCAACGCCGGCAGCAATACGACCATCCGGTCCTGAACCATTTCAGGGGCGGCTTCGACCACCTCGGCTTGGGCTTCCGCCAGCGCGGATTCTGCTTCGGCGGCCATGGCTTCAGCTTCTGCCAATGCGGCTTCTGCGGCTGCCAGGGCCTCTTGGGCCGCTTCGTCACCCTCGGCTGCAGCTTCCATGGTGGCTTGCAATTCCGTCTGAGCCTCTGTCAACGCAGCCTGTGCCTGGGCGGCTTCTGCTTCGGCGGCCGCGGCAGTTGCTGCCGCCTCCGCGGCTTCTGCTTCTGCCGCCGCTGCTGCAGCGGCTGCGGCTTCTGCTTGTGCTGCCGTTTCATCATCGGCGGTGTCATCTGTGCCGCAGGCGGCTGCTACTAAGACCAGCGCAAGCACCAGAGCCCAAATGCGACGCCTTGTTACTGGATTAATCATCAAAACCCTCACTCCTTGTGGTCGTATTAGCGGTTGGTCGTTTTCTGTCTCACAGAAAGCACTGCCCTTTCAAGTTAGTCAGACATTCACCGCCATTCACATTTACGGGCCGTTTTTTCTGCCGACCCTCCAATTCCGGGGCGGATCGGAGCCTCCCAAAGACAACAAGAGGAGGGACCGTGGCGGAACCCGTTCCCTCTTCCCACTACCAGGAGTCAAATGCGGTGGTGTTTCCCGGGGGCCTTTGTCGGTGTGCGGCTATTTTGATTAGTCATGTTGGATGTAGCGGGCCGCACCGCGGTGGTCACAGGAGCAGCCTCGGGGATCGGTCTGGCGATGGCGCGTCTCTTCTCTCGGAAGGGGATGGCCGTGGTGGCCGCCGATGTGGATGCTGCCGGACTGGAGGGCCTGGGGTCCGATCCGGGGCTTTCCTCTCCTGTGCGAACTGTCCAAACTGACGTGTCGGATCCGTCTTCGGTGGAGGGCCTGGCCGATCTGGTGTTCGAGGAATTCGGGGAAGTGGGGGTGCTGTGCAACAACGCCGGGGTTGGGCCCATGGGAACCGTCTGGGAAGTTGACGTCCCCGAGTGGGAGTGGGTCCTGGGGGTCAACCTGTGGGGAGTGATCAACGGCATCCGATCCTTCGTGCCCCGGATGCTGGAGAGCGGGTTGGAAGGTCATGTGGTGAACACCGCCTCGATGGCAGGGCTGATAGCCGGGCGGGAGATGACTCCCTGGAGGCTGGGAGCGTATGCCGCCTCCAAGCATGCGGTGGTTGCCATCAGCCATACTCTCTACGCCGAACTTCGCACCGCCGCAGCGCCGATAGGGGTGTCCCTGCTATGCCCGGCAGCAGTCAACACCCGTATCTGGGACACCGAGCGCCACCGGCCGCCCGCTCCATCCGATACCGAACCCGCAGGTTCCGGCTCTTCGCGGGCGAAGCGACTTCAAGATCAACTTCGGGCCGGGGTGGAGGGCGGCCTACCTGCTGAAGAAGTGGCCGATTTGGTTCTTGAGGCCGTGCTCGGAGATCGGTTCTACGTCTTCACCGCCCCCGGGTCACCTGGCCAGGTCGGTAGCCACTATGACGACCTTGTCAATCTACGCAACCCCCCGGTTCCGGGCCTGGACTAGCTGGGCACAAAGAAGGGGGACCGGGAAGATCCCGGTCCCCCTTCGATGCGTGTTAGGAGCGACCTCAGCTGGTGTAGCGGAGGTACTCGAATCGGGTCATGTAGGGGTTCCAGGGCGCCGGCAGGCCCACCCAATCGAGATTGGAGGTGAACACCAGCACGGAGTCGACATATCCGATCGGGATGCCGAGGGTCCGGTCGTAGATGTAGTCGAACACCGCGCCGTGCGCCGCGGCAACGTCGTCGGGGAAGACCTGCGCCACACAGGTGTTCATCAGGTCGTTGAGTTCCTCCGACTCCCCGGTGTAACTGAAGAAGTCACCGGTCCGGGTGTAGTAACCCAGCAAGGTGCAGGGGTTGTCGAAGAAGGGGGCCGAGTACACGAACGCCGAGTACGCGCCTGCTTGACCCGACAGGGCCTGGTAGGTGCGGTAGTCGGTCTGCGAACTATCGATCTGGACACCCAGGCCCGCCTGCCACTGCTGGGCGACCGCCTGCATCACCGCGCCGGTGTAGGTGAGCTGGGGGTGCTCGGCAAAGTCGACGGGGATCACGAGCTGGGAAGGATCGGGATAACCGGCTTCGGCCAACAGGGCCTTGGCGGCTTCCGGATCGTAGCTGTCCACTTCACATTCCTGGTTGTATCCCGGGGCTGCGGGCCAGAACGACTGGACGCAGGCGCCTTCGGTGGTTCCCCGGCCGCCGAACAGGAAGTCGATGATCTCCTGGCGGTCGATGGCCAGCGAGAGGGCCTTGCGAATCTTGATGTTGTTCTCGTCGTTGTCGGAGGCCCACGGAGGTGTGTTCTCCGGGTCGTACGTGGGTTCCAAGTACTCACCAGGGAGGTACACCGCCGGGAAGCGGACACCTGACAGCGACACGACCTTCAGGTCGGGCTCGGCGTCAATGCGAGGGATGTCGTCGAAGGTGGTGGGGGCCATCTGGGCTTCCCCAGCGTCGATCATGGCAGCCATGGTGGCTGCTTCAGACACCACCCGGAACTCGATGATCTCGATTCCCGGGGTCACCCGCCAGTGATTGTCGACCGCTTCGAATGCCACATGTACATCCAGTTCATGACTGTGGAACTCGAAGGGACCCGTGCCGATCGGACGGAAGCTGGCTTCCTCCCTTCCAACAGTCTCCACATATGTCTTGGAGACAATCGGCATGGCCGGAATGACCTCGTTGAGAATGCTCGGCAACTGGACATTTGGCTCGGTGAGATTGACGATCACGGTGTAATCATCGGGAGTGTCGATGCTCTCGATCCGCGAGAAGTCCGGCTTGTTGGGGTTGACACTCTCATCCAACACGGCCAACTCGAGGCTGAACTTGACATCGGCAGAGGTCAGTTCGCCCCATCCGTCATGGAACTGGATTCCCCTGCGGAGGTTGAAGGTGTACTGGGTGAAGTCGTCGTTGTGAGACCAGGTCTCGGCCAACTGGCCAGTGCCCTGCACCACATCGCCGGTCTGGTAGTCGCGGCACAGCAAATACTCATACATGGGCATTACCGTTGCCTGGCTCTGGAAGGGAGCGGTTGGGCCTAGCCAGTTCTGGTTGCCGATGCTTCCGAAGGCGTACACCACGGTGCCACGGGCGGTCTGATCGGCGGTGGATGGCGGGATGCACGGATCCCCTCTCTGGGCGAGGTTGGTGCTGGCTGTCAATTCAGCCTCCATCAACGCCTCTTCGGCTTCCATGGCTTCCATGGACGCTTCCTCGGCTGCCGCCGCGGCTTCTTCAGCGGCCATTGCGGCTTCTTCGGCTGCCTTCTCCGCTTCGGCCAGGGCGGCCTGAGCTTCCTCGTCGCCCGCTTCGGCCGCGGCTCTCACGGAATCCAGTTCTTCCTGCGCTGCCGCCAGCGCTGCTTCGGCCTCGGCCGCCGCGTCAGCCGCCATTGCTTCCGCTTCGGCTGCTGCTGCTTGGGCAGCGGCCAATTCTGCTTCTGCTGCGGCCTGTGCGGCGGCTGCCGCTTCTGCTGCGGCCTGCGCCTGTGCGGCCGCGGCATCTGCCTCGGATGTGTCCTCGCCTCCGCATGCGGAAGCCAGGAGAGCCAGGGCGGTCAGTACTGCCAGAATTGACAGTCGGGTTTTCTTCATCGGTTCTCCTCTCTAGGTCAGGTCAACTGAATACGAAACATCGCTCTTGTTGGTCTTCCTTGATTGCTGTTATATGGTATACCAAAGTTCTGAGTGGAACACGGACGGCTCCCGGTGCTTAGTTGACGGCATGGCCTTTCCCGATGGCGGAGATGTCTCCGCTCACCAGGCCCAACTGTTCCAGCCACCGCAGAGAGTCGAATCCCACCCAGTGCTCGACGATCTTGCCGTTCTCCACCCGTTGCACCATCACGGCCTGCACTTTGACCTTCTTCCCGGTGGGGGGAGATCCCATCACCTCCCGGCTGTGGGTGGCCTCCCAGGTCCACACCATGGTGGCCTTGTCACCCTCGGCGGTCAGCACATCGATGGTGGTGAGGCCGTCGGGAAAGTTGGCGCCAACCGAGACGAACCGGTCGTACCAAGGCCGCGATCCCTGCTTGAGCCCGGGGACGCCGTGCAGGATGATGTCGGGATGCACCAACTCTTCGAACAACTCCCACAAGCGGTCCTTCCATCCCTCATCGGACGGGTCGGTTAGAGGAAAATCCTGCTCGCAGTCAAGGGTGAAACGTTTGACGATGCGGCGGGTCTCTTCGGTCTGCGGGTCTGACATGTCCAAATTCCCTTCTGCTCAGTTGACGGAGAGGTCCGAGGAGATGACTCCCAGTTGTTGGAGCCAACTGAGTTGATCGATGACAGCCCAGTGCTCGACGATCTGGCCGTTCTCCACCCTTTCGATGGTCATTCCTCTTACTGCCAGCTTGACCCCGGTGGGCGGGATTCCCATCAGCGGCGCCGAGTGGGTTGCTTCCCAGGTCCAATCCACTGCCGCCTTGTCGTTCTCCACCACCATGACGTTGAGGGTGGTGGCCGAATCAGGGAAGGCGATCCCGAGTTTCTCATAGAAGTCATACCACAGATCCCTACCCCGGGGGACTCCCGGAACACCGTGCAACACGATGTCGGGATGGACCAATTCCTCAAAGAGTGCCCGGAGGTTGGTCTTGAAGACATCCAGGTTGGCGCCGGTTACAGGAAAGTCTTGCTCTCCTTCGAGAATGAAACGTTCGACGACTGCTCGGGTCTCCTCTGTTGTGGACATGGTTCTCCTATTGGTGGGGGTCTACGGGAATGTAAGCAGTCGGCGGGGGTTTTCGATGAGGATCTGGTCGATTAGCTGCTGGTCGAATCCCTTGTAGCGCATCAACTGCTGGACGGTCTCGGGAATGTGCTGCCATCCGAACCCGCCGTAGCGGCGGTACCAGTGTTGGAGAGCCAGGTCGTGGGAAATCAGCAGTTGCTGCTCATAACCGGCTTCGGCCAGGGTCATCAGGTAGTTGAGCCGGACGCCGTCGTTGGGGTCATCGATCGGTCCACGCTGTCGGTGGGATGCCTCCCGCCCGAAACCGTCCAGCAGGAGGCTCGCCCCGGTGGCGGCCAACTCCAAAAAAGGCGCCGGGTCGAAGGAATGGGGGGCAGGGCGGGACGGAAGCCGGTGTTCGACATGGGAAAAAGCAACCCTGGAAAGGTCTCCGCCTTCTTCCTCCACGATCCGGATGGCGTCCCAAACAGAGTCGGGGCTGTAACCGGGATGGATGGAAATGGGAGCCCCCGTCGCCTTTTGGGACCGTATGGAGGCCCGAAGGGACTTCTCTTCGTTGGGACTGAGGGGCCACGACAGCCCCACCTCACCGATGATCCCGGCTCTGATGCCTCCCGCCACGCCGTCGACGATATCACCGGTGATCAATTCCTGGAGCCGGGAGATGCTCATCTCCGACATGTTGGAGGGATGGTGATGCTGGGAGTAGAAGCCGGTTCCCATCACCACATGCACTCCGGTGGCCCGGGCAACCTGGGCAAGTCCCCGGGGATCGCGGGCCAGTCCGCGGGGTGTCTGGTCGACCAGGCACGATCCCCCGTGGCGGTTGAAGAGGTTGGCCTCGTAGATGACGTCGTCGATGTCGGTGAGCCGGTAGTTGCCGTAGAAGAACCAGTAGCGTTCGATGTCGGCGCGGGTGTCGAGCGTGACCGGCTTTCCCCACCTGTTGGTGAACGATGCTGCCACTCCGGGCCCGTTCTGTCCCGGTTCCAATCCCGCCTCGGGCTGGGCGGAAGCCCTCTCCACCGATTCGGTGGAACCCAGCAGAGCACTGGCCGAAGACTGTCCCGCCGTCATGTCGATCAGCACATGCTCATGGGGGAGGGTGATGCCCACAGATTCGGGCGGGACAGGTCCCAGGACGGTCTGGACCTTGCCGCGGCGGTTTGTCATCGCCCACCATTGTAGAGAAGGCTCAGAAGGGGATGGGGGTGATGGTTCCTACGATCACTACCGGCGCAGGGTTTAGCTCAGGTCGAGAGTGTGTGAGGGAATGACTATTCGGAGACCAGGTCCCTGCGCCTGAGCAGCCATCCGGTGACGGCCACCGAGATGATCGCCAGCACGGCGGTCTTGGCGACCGCGCCTCCCAACCCCGGCTCAACCCGACCCAGCACCTCGTTGACGGTGTCGAGGTTGTCGGGTGTCATGGTTGCCACATCCGCCCAGGCAGAAAGGACGATGCGGTAGATCGATGAGGCCTGGATCCCTTCGATCACGTCACCGAGTATCAACTCCCAGATCATCAGGTAGCCGAGGCCCACCAGGGCGGCGCGGCCGAGAACGAGGCCCAAGGGGACGAACAGGGCAGCCGATGCCACGCTCTGCACTGCTGCCGCCACCGTAGTCGAGACCCCGATCGACCAGTCTCCGGTCACCGCGGCAGCCGCGATCCAGGACGCCAGCACACCGGCCTGCATAATCACGAACGATGCCAAAGCTGCGGCGGTGACGACTGCCAGGGCGATCACCCATCGGGACACCGGTTTCAGAAGCAGGAACGGAAGGGTGTGGGACTTGCGCTCCTCGCCCAGCGCGGCGGTCGACACGATGAGGGCGGCAACCGGGAACAGGATCGACACCCCGAGGCCGACGGTGATGTCGTTGTACAGGGTGGTCATCTGGTCGTCCGAGCGCCCGGGGGCCAGCACCAGGAGTATCGGAGCGATGGAACCGGTCAGCACCAACAGCCCGATCGAGCGTCGCAGCCCGAGCAGTCGACCCATGACCGAGCGGGTGATCAGGAAAAAGGCCCTCATCGCTGGTCCACCAGGTATCGGAAGACGCTCTCGAGGGAGTCGTCCTCGGCAGACACGGCCGTGACCACCGAATCGGTTTCGCGGGCAGCAACTGCGATGTCGAGCCCAAGGGCGCCCGCATCGCTGGTTCTGATCTCGACCCCGGCGGGATCGATGCGCACCGCCTCGACCCAATTCCCCACCAGGAGCCGCCGAGCCAGTTCCCGTGGCCGGTCGGTATCTATTCGGATCAGGCGTGGGGTGTCGGACATGGCGTCGCGAAGCGCGGCGACGGATCCTGCCGCGGCGAGGCGGCCGTTGACAATGGCTACCACTCTTGTGGCCATGCGTTCCACCTCGGCCAGCACATGGGAAGAGACGATGATGGTTTTTCCCTCCCTCCCCAGTTGTACGAGGATCTCGATGAGGCGGGCGCGCTGGACCGGATCGGTCCCGTTGAGGGGTTCGTCGAGGATCAGGACTGTCGGATCGTGGACCAGAGCGGCGGCGACCTTGGCCCGCTGCCGCATGCCCTTGGAAAATCCTGAGAGGGATCGATCAGCGGCTTCAGTGAGTTGGACTGTCTCCAGCACCTGTTGAGCAGCGGCCCCAGCGTCGTCCACCCTGGAAAGCGCCGCGCTCCATTCGACGAAACGGCGGGCACTCATGTGGTTGTAAACCGCTTCGTCTTCGGGCACGAAGCCCACATGTCGGTAGACACCGTGCTGTCTCTTCGGGGTCCGGCCCAAAATGGTCGCTTTGCCGGCGGAGGGCGAGAGCAAACCGGCCAGCACCCGCAGCAGGGTGGTCTTGCCGGCGCCGTTGGGCCCCAAGAGCCCCGTGACCCCCGGTCCGAAGGAGCAACTTACCTCCGAGACCGCCACCTTCTGACCGAACCACTTTGAGAGGTCGGTGGCCACCACCGTGGGGTCGGAAACGTCACGGGCGTCCATGGCAGCGGGCGCGCCGGTCACGTCAGTCTCCGGTATCGCCAGCTAACCAGGAGCACGCTGATGACAGCCAACCCGATCACCACCAATAGCGAGGCTTGCGGGTCGAAGCCTGCCTGCGCCGGGATCACGGCGGAAGAGTCAAGGTCGAAGATCCAGTCACGGACATATCGCGGATGCTGCTCCAGCGCCAGCAACGAGGTCCACCGGGCGCCGGGCGCCGAGCTTGCCTCCTGGAAGAGGACGGCTACGAGGTTGAGGCCCAGCAACACCGCGATGAAACTCGCCGCGGCGGTGCCCACCCGCTTGGCGAAGGAGGCGGCCAGAAAGGCCAGCGAAGCATGCAGCGCGAAGTAGACGAGGGCGGCTGCGGGTACTTTCCAGAGGATGTCGGTGGTCTTCCCCAGGTAGGAGAGAAACCCGGCCGGCGAGAGGGCAGCGTATCCCAGGTGGAGGACGAGTTGGGGAACCAGCCAGAAGCTCAGGATGACCGCGGCAAAGGTAGCCCCCTTGGCCACCAGGTAGTCGCGCACCCCCATAGGTCTCGAGAAGTAGACGTTCAATACCCCGTGGGTGCGATCGGGGACCAGCAACTGGGGACCGGCGAAAGCGGCGAAGAGCAGGGCGACGTTCGATATGAAATCGAAGTATCCGGCGTACCGCGGGAACAGATCCGAGGTGTCCAGCGAAACCGGCAGTGTGGATGAAACCCACTCTATGGCCACCATGACCACCGCCGAACCCAGCGCCAGAGCGATCAGCGTCCACGGGAACAACTTGCCCTTTGCCTTTCGCCGCAGCCCCAGTACCCGCCGGTATCCCTCTTTGACAATTGCTCTCATAGCGCCGCGTCGCCCGGTGCGGGGCCCCTCGTAATTGCGGTAACCGCGGTCGAGGATGATTGCCGGGTCGTTACTGCTCATCTGAGATCACCCATTCGATTCTTTAGTCGCTGCCACGAACACGTCTTCCAGGCTTCTCAGGTCGGCGCCCATCGCCCGGACCGATGATCCGGAAGCCGCCAGTGCGTCACGCACCGTGATGAACACGTCCTCCGAGGGGCTTGCGGCCGTCACGACCCTGCCGGCGTGGGTGACGTCCACCCCTTTTGCGGTGAGTGCGGTAACCAACGGCAGGGGATCGCCGAAGACCTCCACCGACACTGCGGTTCCGTCGCTGGGGGGTTCCAGGGGCGCGGAGCGCAGCAACCGGCCTCCATCCAGCATCACCACCCAGTCGCAGGTTTGCTCGATGTCGTCCAAGAGGTGGGACGAGAAGAGAACGTTCAGGCCGAACTCGCGGAAACGATTGATGATCTCCAGCATCTGGTCGCGCCCCGCGGGGTCGAGACCGGAGGCAGGCTCGTCGAGCAGCACCAACTTGGGATCGTGCACGATGCTCTGGGCCAGCTTCACCCGTTGCTGCATGCCGGTGGAGAAGTCTCCGAGATAGCGGAACCGTTCCTCGTGCAATCCCACTAGGAATAGGGTCTCCGACGCCCGCCGTCGGGCCTCGGTCGATGGTATGCCGGCCAGTTCCGCGGCATACGCCACGAAGTCGGCCGCCGTCTGGTCACGGGGGAGGCAGTTTCCCTCCGGCATGTAGCCGATCCTGGCCCGCAGATCGGCGGCGTCCTTGGCAACCGGCGTTCCGAACACCGCCACGTGTCCCGAGGTTGGCACGGTCAACCCCAACAGCAATCTGATCAGGGTGGTCTTGCCGGCCCCGTTGGCCCCTACCAATCCGGTTACTCCGGGTGGGACGGTGAGATCGACCCCGGCGAGGGCGCGGACATCCCCGAAGTGTTTGTGGAGGTCCCGAGTCTCGATGATCGACGCGTCGGCGCGTAGCGGACCGGTGGGTGCGTCACTCACGGGCGTCGGTGCGGTGGGGGTCGATCTGGCAAAGTGATATCGTTCTCTTGCTCATGCCCTTTAACTATGGGGGATCCGAGGCGGATTGTCTATGGGGTATCACCATGGTTCCCGTGGGGTATCACCCTGGTTTCCGTGGGTTATCACCCTGAGGGCAGTCCCCTGCCGTATGCCGTTTCGCAAAACCGCAGATGCTAAACGAAAGTTAGCAGGCGGCGGGGGTTCTCGATGAGGATCTGGTCGATGAGTTCCTGGTCGAAGCCCTTGTAGCGCATCAGTTGCTGGACCGTCTCGGGTATGTGCTGCCAGCCGTGTCCGCCGTATTTTCGCTGCCAGTGCTGAAGGGCGAGATCAGAGGAGATCAGCAACTGCTCTTGGTGGCCGGCCTCGGCCAGGGCCATCAGGTAGTTCAGCCGTATGGCGTCGTTGGCCACGTCCACCGGTCCTCGCTGCCGGTAGGACTGCTCCCAGCCGAATGTGTCGATGGAGACGTTGACCCCGGTGGCAGCCAACTCCAGGAAGGGAGTTGGGTCGAAGGAGTGGGGGGCCGGCCGGGACGGCAGGCGATGCTCCACATGGCAGATGATGGTCCGGGAGAGATCTCCTCCCTCCTCCTCGACGATCCGCACCGTGTCCCATATGGAATCGGCGCTGTACCCGGGATGGATGGAAAGGGCGCAACCGGTCTCTTTCTGGGAACGGACGGAAGCCCGCAGGACCTTTTCCTCGTTGGGGTGCAGCGGCCAGGTCAGTCCCACCTCTCCGATGATTCCCGCTTTGATCCCTCCCGCTACTCCAACCACGATGTCGCCGGTGATCAACTCCTGGACCCTGGAGATGTCCATCTCCGACATGTTGGAGGGGTGGAACTCGTAGGCGTAGAAGCCGGTGCCCATCACCACATCCACTCCGGTGGCCCGGGCGATCTGGGCAAGTCCCCGGGGGTCGCGGGCCAGTCCGCGGGGGGTCTGGTCCACCAGGCATGTTCCGCCTTGGCGTTTGAAAAGATTGGCTTCGTAGATGACGTCGTCGATGTCGGTGATCCGGTAGTCGCCGTAATAGAACCAGTGTCGGGCAATGTCCCCTCGGTTTTCCAAAGTGATGGGCTGACCCCACTTGGCGGTCCAAGAAGCCGCCACTCCCGGTCCGTCCTGTCCCCGCTCCCATCCCGCTTCGGGGATCTCGCCCGCCTTCTTGGCGGATTCGCCCGAGTTGATGAGGGCCGTGGCGGAGGACTGGCCCATCGTCATGTCGATCAGCACATGCTCGTGGGGGAGGGTAATGCCCAGACTGTCGGGGGAGATGGTTCCCAGCACCGTCTGAATCTTGCCGTGTTGAGTGTTCATAGACGCCATGTTCAGGTCAGCGTACCAAGGGCGCGCCGGAGTCCACCAGTCCTCCTATGATGGATTCGAAGGGGTTTCCATCCTTCCGGGCGAGCCGGATGTTCCCACCGGATCCCCGCATCTTCGGGCCGTTTTAATAAGGAGTCAGATCATGAGAATGGAGCGAGCGATCCAGGCGGTGGATCTCCACGCCGCCGGAGAGCACGCCAGGGTGATCGTTGACGGTGTGCCGGATGTTCCCGGCGTATCCATGTTCGAGAAGATGCAGTACCTGGAGCGACACTCAGACTGGCTCCGAAAGCTCATGCTTCGGGAGCCGCGTGGTTATCCCGCGGCCAACTGCAACCTGGTTCTGCCGCCCACGGTTCCCGAGGCTGACGCCGGGTTCGTGATCATGGAGCAGACCGAATACCCGCCCATGTCGGGGCACAACACGATGTGCACCGTTACTGCCCTTATCGAAACGGGGATGGTTCCTTCCCGGGAACCCGTGACCGAACTGACGCTTGAGACGCCGGCCGGATTGCTGCGCGTCGAGGCGCGGGTGGACGGCGGCAAGGTCACCTCGGTGACTTTCGAGAACGTTCCCGCTTTCCCGGTCCACTTGGGCGCCACGGTGGAGGTTCCCACCCTGGGAGAAGTTGAGGTTGACGTTGCCTGGGGCGGGATGTTCTTTGCCATTGCCGACGCTGCAAGATTCGGCCTTTCCATCAGCCCCGAGAACGGCAGGGACCTGGTTCGCATCACAACAATGGTCAAGCAGGCTGCCCGAGAGCAATTGGAAGCGGTCCATCCTGAGAACCCCGAGATACGGCAAGCCAGCATCGGGATGCTGACCGAACCCTTCGACCGTGATTCGGGGAGGGCTAAAAACGCGGTGACGGTGGCCACTGGCGAACTGGATTGGGACCGACCCGAGACTTGGACAGGAGCCCTGGATCGTTCTCCCTGCGGGACCGGCACGTCAGCGCGGATGGCCGTCCTTCATGCGCGGGGTGAACTTGAGATCGGTGAACATCTTTACCATCACGGGACGCTCGACACCGTCTTCATAGGTCGGCTGATCCGAGAGACGACCGTTGGTGGAGTCCCAGCCGTGGTCCCCACCATCACCGGAACCGCCTGGATCACCGGCAAGGCCCAGTACCTGCTAGATCCCACCGACCCATTCCCCGAGGGCTACACCATCGGCGACATCTGGGGTTGAGGCGGAACAGACAAGATCCGGTTGTGGTCGTGGAATCGGAGCCTAGAAATGGCTGCCGACAGTTGACCTTGGGCCCAGAGAAGTATCGGGAGGAGCGGTCTTTGACGGCTCCTCCCTGTTAGTCACCAGCAAGTCTACACACTCACCGACCAATGTGCATGATGTTATGCGATGGATAACCTCGTCATTTACTGCGGCAGGCTCAAGGACTTCTTTTGCTCGGCGCACCCTTTCGTATAGGCGTCAGCGGAGCATTGGAACGGTTTGGATCTGGACGAGGTGCTCGATACGCGGATGGTTGTCTCTCCGTCGCTGCTGGGCAGGAATTACCGGGGGTCAGACGGGCAGGTAATGAAAGCCTCGCCCCCGGCCGGACTCAGACGAGGGTGCGATCCGGCCTTGGTCGGCCAACTCTTTGAGGCGTTTAGTGGCCGTGGCTTGGGATACACCAGTCATTTCGCGGTATTCGCTCGACGAGATCCGACCACGTTCCCGAGTCCAGGCCAGCGCGGCCTCGGTTGACTCGCGGATGCCGCCGAGCCCGAGCGCAGACTTGGCCTGCCAACTCAGCTTCCACGCCGGAGGTGTGTCTGCAGGAACCTCGATCGGTGTGAGGAGAGGGGCCATTGCGGGCGAAGTGAACGCCGGACCCTGGCGGCCGCTGACGGTTGGCGTTTGAAAGAGAAATTCGTAGATAGCCGCTCTGTGCAAAGACTCGTCGGCGTCGGCGTAGGAACGCTGCAAAAGGTCGGCACATGATCGAACAGTGAGATACAACGACTCTCGGGACGCCCACCACACCAGCAAAGCGGTATCCACATCGTCCAGGCCGCTTGAAGGTACAAGGTCAAGGAACAATCTGTACCACGGCTCGTCCACCCGTCTTCCGAAAAGGACGATCCGGACGGCTGGGTCGGGCAGGGTCTCGATCAGGGGTGGGCGGCTGCCTATACGGATCATGTCGGCGAACATCAAGTCGACGCCGACTCCTTCTTGTTCCACGAGTCCTATTTTGCGCATCGCCGTTACAAGCGTCCGGTATCGCGGAGCGGAAGGATGGGTGATGATGTTGTCCTTGGTAACGCCTCCGATCAGACCGCCGGGAGAGGTGACGCGAAGTTGGTTCCCGATGTGTTCCACCACTGTCGGACGGTTGATACTCCAGTCCCGGTGGCAAACCGCATTCAGGATGCTTTCCCGCAGCGAGCGTTCGGGGACTGCCCGGACCTTATGGACTTGAAGCCCGGTGGTGATTTCGGTCAGAGGGTTCTGGTTGTTGGCCGCGGCTTCAACATGCAGAACTTCTTCGAGCAACGAGCGACCTCCTTCAACGACTCGCACAGTGGAGGGCCCACCTGGTACATGCCGATGTGAATAGTCGATAGCTGGCTGGTCCTGTGTGGACAGCAGCATCTCCCCTGCCATGTTGAGGTGCTCCCCGCTTCCCGAGAGGAGCCCGAGTCGACCCAACAGGTCTCCCAGAGAGAGCCAGGCCTTATCGGGGTCATGCTTGGCAAGCTGGTTCCGGAGCGTAAACTCCGCGGCCGGGGTTACTGCGCTGATCGGCGTGTCAGAAGGTTGATGGGAGGGGTCAGCCGCCAAGTCGGCGAACAGCCCGCCCAATAGCTGGGTCGAGGTGGCGGGCACACAACTGGCGTCCACCCGATGCTGATATTTGCCCCTGAAGGGCACCGGTTCGACAGCTTGGGGAGCATCTATGACCAGCAGCGATTTGCCATGGATTTCGACGGTCTGGATGTCCACGGTCAGTTTGCGTGCGGTCAGGTCGTAGATCCTGCTCCGCAGCCACTGTGGGTCGGTGTCGGCCCCTATGATCTGGCCCGTCTTGTTTTCCACGCCGACGATGAGCGTTCCTCCGCCTGGAGAGTTGGCCATGCATGCCGCCGCTTCGGCCAGTTGCTCAGCTGCCTTTTCGTTCCTTTTCCTTCCGGGTTGGATTGCCCCGCCCTTCGTCCGTCGCCCTGCTTCCTCTTTGATGTCGACGGCCTCTGACTCTAAATCCTCGACGGGGGAGTCCCCTCTGCTGATGGCCCCCAGAACATGTTCGATCCTTTCTCTGCGCCTCGGCGGAGGCAAGAACGAAAAGGTGTAGCTCATAAACCAACACTCCTTAGGGTTTTTAGGTCTAAAATCCTAGAGTAGTGGTTGGGTGGTGTTTTGGTAGGGTTTTTAGGTCTAAAATCCTAGAGTAGTGGTTGGGTGGTGTTTTGGTAGGGTTTTTAGGTCTAAAATCCCAGATTGGTGGCTTGGTGGGTTACATTAGGATTTTTCCGGCCCGTTCGCAACGGGTCTTTCCTCAATCTTCTATTCCACAGTGAGATCTTGGGCGATAGAAGTGGGGTCTTGACCTCCGACGTGATCGCCGAGGGTGAGGGCGCTGTGGGCGTGTGCCACCTGATGTAGACCGAAGGCGATGGACATCCCGTCCCGCAGGCCCATGCGGTCTTCTACCGCGTTCAGGGCCCGCTTGGCCAGCGCCACTCCGAATCGGGGCCGGGCCGCGCATCGCTTCGCCAACCGGGCGGTGGTCTCTCTCAGGTCATCCCGGGGCACCACCCGATTGATCATTCCCACCTGGTAGGCGCGGGCGGCCGACATGCGATCACCCACCAGCAGGAACTCCCGGGCGATGCGGGTGGACATCACGAACTGGTGGGCGAAATACTCGATGCCGGGGATGCCCATTCTCACCACCGGGTCGGCGAAATAGGCGTCGTCGGAGGCCACGATCAGGTCGGCCGGCCAGATCAGCGACAATCCTCCCGCCACGCATGCCCCGTGGACCATGGCGATCAAGGGTTTGGGAAGCTCTCTCCAGCGAAGCGGGATGGACAGGTAGGCCTCGTCCTCTCGGACCAGGATGGCTTCCGCTCCCTCCTTGTCGGAATGGTCGTACCAGGTGGTGGCGACTCTTCGAAAGGGCTTTTCCAAGTCCCTGCCTGGGCTGCCCAGGTCATGCCCGGAGCAGAAGTGGGGACCTGCGCCGCCGATCACCACCGCCCCGATGTCGTCGTCGGAGGCCGCGGTGGACAAGGCCTCGTCCAGGGCAGTGATGAGAGCCACGTTTATGGCGTTGCGGTAGCGAGGCCGATTCAGGGTTAGCCATAGCACCGCGCCCTCTCGCTCCGAGAGGAGCACCTGGTCAGTCACCGGACGCCAGTCGGATCAGCCGCCGCCCTCGATTCTCTCCCCGGAAGAGCCCGACGAACGCCGCCGGGGCGTTCTCGAAGCCGTCGATGATCTCCTCTCGGAACACCAGTTGTCCGGAGACCATCCAGCCTCTCATCTCGGCCATGGCCTCGCGGAACTGGGGGAGGAAATCCCAGACCACGAAGCCGGTCATGGTGATCCGTCGATTGATGAACTCGCCCACGGCGCGGATACCCCGCGGCTGGACGCGGGAGTACTCACTGACTTGCCCCGAGATCGCCACCCTTCCGCCTTGGCTCATGTTCAGCAACGCCGCGTCCAGGGTCTTTCCGCCGACATTGTCGAAGAACACGTCCACACCGTCAGGACAGGTCCTCGCAATGGCGGCAGACAGGTCGGGCTCCTTCCGGTAGTCGATGCAAGCCTCCGCACCCAGGTCTTCAACCACTAGGCGGGCCTTGTCTTCGGAACCTGCGATGCCAACCACCCGGCACCCCAGGTTGCGGGCCACCTGGATGGCAGTGCTGCCAACGGCTCCGGCCGCCGAGGAAACCAGCACCGTTTCTCCGGACCTGGCCTGGGCCACCCCACGCACTCCGAAATAGGCGGTCAGGCCGGAAACCCCCAGGGCGCCGATGGCGGCTCGCTCTGATATCGGTGGGCCGAACACCTTGGGGTGCAGTTTCATGACCCCCCGGCCCGAAGAAACGTAGCTCTCCCGCCAACCGTTGCCGCAGGTCACACGATCTCCCACCTCGAAGCGGGGGTTCTGGGAGGCGGTGACCACCCCCACGGTGAAGCCGTCGACGACCTCCCCGGGCCGCAGTTGTGGTGCATAGCTGTCACGGGTAAGCCGGTCCAGAACCCCGGGATCCACCGAAATGAACGTGTTGCGGACGATGATCCCCCCCTCCCGCAGCGGCGGCAGCACCACAGAGGCCATCTCGAAGTCTGAAGTCTTGGGTTCGCCATTCGGAGTGGATGCCAGCACCCAGCGTCGAGAAGTGGAGGTCATGGCAGGTTCACTTCCGCACCATGAGGGACAACCACCGCTCGGCCCTTCAAGGTTCCCTCCCGGAGCTTGCGGTAGGCGAGGGGGGCTTGTTGCATGGAAAACCTCTCTGTGTCGCTTTTGATGGCGCCGGTCCCGGCCAGGGCCACCACTTCGGCCAAGTCGGGGATGGCGCCCCAGAATACGGTGGAAGCCGACAACCCCCTGGGGACATGGACATAACCCATGGGAAATGACCCCGGACCGATTCCCACCACCGTGATATGACCGCGGATCGCGGCGGCAGAGGCGGCCAAAGCGAGGGTGTCGTCGGTTCCCACGATGTCCAGGATCAACTCGGCGCCCCGCCCACCGGTTGCTTCCCGGATGGCCCCGGGGGCGTCTTCATCGGCTAACACCGCATGGTGAGCGCCCTGTCGGCGGGCAGCCTCCAATCGGTCCGGAGCGATGTCTAACGCGATGACCCGGGCGGCGGAGAGTGCTCGCAGAATCTGAACGGCCAGCGATCCCAGCCCGCCGATCCCGATGACCACCGCCGTGGTGCCGGGATGGAGCCGGTCCAGTTGTTGCTTGATGGCGTGATAGGTGGTCAGTCCCGCATCGGTGAGGGGGGCCGCCTCCACCGGGTCGAGCCCGGCGGGGAGGGGGACAAGGTGCCGGGATTGGGGCGCCAGAAAGAATTCGCCAATCCCACCGTCCCGGCCCAGGCCCGGCCGGCCGGGTCCCGAGGCCACCACCGCCGCGGCGTTCTCGCAGTAATTCTCCGATTGCTCCGCGCACTGTGGACATGCGTTGCATCCCCAGGCGCCGTAGACCGCTACCGGCGTTCCCACCGGGAGATCAGCGCCTCCCCGCCCCGACGCCTCCACCCACCCGGTGATTTCGTGACCGACGGTGAAGGGAAGCTCATAAGAGGGCAGGCTTGATCGGGGCCAGTCACAGAGGTAGAGGTCGGAATGGCACACTCCCGCTCCCGCTACCCGGATCAGGGTCTCTCCCGGCCCGGGCTCGGGAGTGGGCACTTCTTGGAGTTCGAAGTCCTGTTCCCAGGTGGTGAACTGATAAGCCAACATCTTGATGCCTTTTTGAGGGTAACCGGCGCGCAACTCGCTATTTTGAAATCCTATCGCCCGATAAGAGGCCGGTTAGTTGGAAGGAAGGAACGATCATGCCGTCAGGCTTTCCCGATTGGACGCCCCAAGGAGACACCGAAGAGACCCGCAGGCTCTTCATGCGATGGCTCGAGGGCCAGGAAGCAGACTTTCCCAACCCGCCTGATGATTCGTGGAAGCAGAGATTGCTGGACCTGGTCGAGGAATTCGTTCATCCCGACGTGGTTCTCCACAACGTCCCGGTCCGCCGTCCGGGGCGGGACGGCTGGGTGGAGTTCCTGATGGGTCTGGGAGAGGCCTACCCGGACTCCAACACCAATTACGACATCATCATGGTGGACGGGAACATGGCGGCGGCCCGGTGGCACTACACGGCCACCCAGATGTCCGACCACTTCGAGCATGAGGCGACTGGAAAGAAGGTCCGGGTGGACGGGGTGATGTTCGAACGGTTCGAAGGCGGCAAGATAGTCGAGCATTGGGCGATGATCGATCGGCTCAGTTGGTTGCAGCAACTGGGGATGGTTGATGAATCGACCCGTCTCTGATCCTCCATTCGAGACCGAGCTTGTAGAAAGGAAACCAGATGCCAGTTGTATTGCCAGAGGGGAACCCGGACGGTGACACCGAGGAGACCCGCAGGGTATTCGTGGAATTCATGGTCGGGCAGGAGTCCGACTTTCCCTACCCGCCCGATGACTCGTGGAAGGGCCGGATGCGGGCTTTGGTGGAAAAGTACGTCCACCCCGATGTTGTGATACGCAATGTTCCGGTGCGCAGCCCGGGGCTGGAGGGATACGCGGACTTTCTGATCGCGCTTGGCACTGCCTATCCCGACGGGCAAACCACCTTCAACATGATCGCGGCCGACGGAGACACGGTGGCTTCCAAGTGGACCTTCCGCGCCACCCAGCAGCACGCGCACTTTGAGCACGGCGCCGCCGGTCAGAAGATCAAGGTGGACGGAATGTCGTTCGCCCGCGTCAAGGACGGAAAATTCGTGGAGTACTACTCGCTGGCCGACAAACTGTCGTGGGCCAAGCAACTAGGGATAGTTGACGAGTCGGTCCAGTTGTAGGCCTCTGATTAGCTGGCCCCGAAGACGACGGGTCAGGTGACCAGCGGACGGTAGGCGATGTCGTAGCCAAAGGCCCGGGGGCCCACCACCTCCAATGCCTCGGGCGTCTTGAGCAGGTCGGGAGCGGGAATCACCAGGACATCGGCCCGCAGCCCGTAGCGGACCAGTTCGGTGGTGATCGGCTCGCCCTCGTCGGTGGTCACCAAAGTGATGAGATCGGGGACCATCACCGGTACATGTTCACCCTCGCGAATCACCAGGTTCTCGTTCTGGAAGTCGATCTCACAGCGGCGTCCGGCATCGTCTCCCACCCCTTCGACAACCAGGCGTCCCTTGGCGAATCCCCGTGTGGCCCGCCGTTCCACATCCACTACCTTGCCCCGGATGTAGCGCCGACCACCCGCCTCTCCGATCACTGCCTCACCCGGGTCCTGGTGAAGTCGGCGGGCAGCCAGGACTGCCTTCCCAATGCGGATGGCCAGCGATAGCGTGTTGGGAATAATGGTCCTGCGGCAGAAGGCCCCGTCCATGATGGCGGTGGCCAGGCCCGCATGGCCTCCCATGTCGATGGTGACCGAGCGGCAGATTCTCTCCAGCCAGTGGGCGTCGACCAACCGGTCCACCACGATTCGGTTCCCGCGCTCGTCCGCTAACGCGGCCGGGAACGGCGACCCCCCGTAGATGAGGTAGGTGATCATCTGCAGTTCCGGAAAGGCCCTTCCCATGCCGTCGCCGTCCACGATCGGGATCCCGAGGCGGGCCCCCACCACCAAGGGCACCATCGAGTTGCCTCCTCCCATCTCGAAGGGAGCGATAGCTGTGAATTTCCGGCCCAGGTGCCGTTCCAGCGCCCGCACGGCGTCGGTCTCCTCGTTACCACCGGCGATCTTCTCGTAGGCCACCACGGGAGAACCCATGCCCCCCGCCACCACCAGGAGATCGTCGTCGGCTACCTCCGTGGGGTCGATGATCTGGATGCTTTTACCGGCTCGCAACTCGGCACGGGCTCGCAACCGACCCAGGTAGGGGTTTCCACCTCCGCCGGTGCCGAGGATCGCCGCTCCGATGGCGGCGGGTATGAGGTCCTCCTCGGTTACATTCCACATGGGTAACTGTTGTGAGCTCGAAACCCCGCGCCAACCTGTCCGGTCAGCCTATGTCAGGGGTGGCCGTCCCCATCAGGAAGGGCGCGGCTGGGGTATCAGCGTCCTGATGTCCACGTCGGCAATGTAGTCCATGGGGTCGAATGACAGGTCGGCCCACCGGGGATCGGAATCGTAACGTTCTTCCGCCTCCTCGAAGGTGCCCTCGCCTTCGTAGTGAACCACCCACACATACTGGCAGTTCTCCTCCACGAACCAGGGACCGTCAAGCCGGAAGCCATGCTCCAACCGGAGGGGCACGATCTCTTCGTTCACCTTCCGAGCGAACTCCTGCCAAGTCTGGGGATAGAGGCCGTAGATTCGGAGTTGAGCGGTCATGCTCGGCATGCTAGCAGGCATCTCAGGGGCCCGGCTGATGGGAGATGCCCAGCTTATGGGCCTGGGCGCCAACCCTCTAGGTACACTTTTACACCGGAACACCTGAGGTGAGAATCGATGCAATTCCTGGCGCCCATGACTGTCGACGAGGCGCTCGGGGCGCTGTCGGAACGGGAAGATGGTCTCCGGGTGCTGGCCGGTGGCACCGATGTGATGATCCAACGTATGACCGGCCAACTTCCCCGATCCGAATCGCTGCTGTACATAGGGGGGATCACCGATCTGTCGGGTGTCCATCTTTCTGATGGGACGATTTGCATCGGCGCGTTGACCACCCATCATGATCTGCGGTGCAATCCGGTCATCGGCACTGACCTTCCTTCATTCGCAGAAGCCGCCGCCACCGTGGGAGGGTGGCAGACCCAAGCAGTAGGCACGATTGGAGGCAATCTCTGCAATGCCTCCCCGGCCGCCGACCTGGCGCCTCCGCTACTGGCTGCCGACGCCACCCTGGTGGTTTCCGGGGAGGATGGTCCCCAACGGATACCGGCCAACCGCTTCTTCCTGGGTAGACGCCGCACCGCCCTTCCTGTGGGACAGATCCTGTTGAAGATCGAAGTGCCGGTCCCCCCGGCGGCCACCTGGGAGTCCTACCTGAAGGTGGGCCGACGGAGCGCCATGGAAGTTGCGCTGGTGGGTCTTGCGGCCCGCTTCAGCCTGGCCGGCGGCCTGGTCGAGACCGCCCGACTGGCAGTCTGCTCGGTGGCGCCCGTTCCGCTCAGGCTGGCGCATGCCGAAGCGGCCCTGGTGGGTTCTACTCTCGACCAGGGTGCGGTGGCGATTGCCGCGCAGCGGTCGATGGAGGAGATAGATCCAATCGACGATCAGCGGGCCACTGCATCCTATCGCAGGATGCTGGTGGGCCGTCTCCTCGGGAAGGCCGCTCGCCTGGCGCGTGAAGGCCTGGAGATCCAATGACGCAGGAACTCAGCTTCGACATCAACGGAATACCCGCAACGGTGGCTGTTGAGGCCGACGAAGTCCTTCTTGACACACTTCGGGACCGTCTTTATCTGATTGGCACGAAGCGAGGTTGTGACGAGGGGGAATGCGGGGCCTGCACGGTGCTCGTTGGCGGAGCGCCCGTCCACTCCTGCATCTTCCCCGCTCTGGCAGCAGCGGGCGCCCAGGTCAAAACCGTGGAGAGCCTGGCCGGAGCGGACGGAGAACTGAGCGCCCTCCAGAAGGCCTTCGTCGACATGGCGGCGGTCCAGTGCGGGTTCTGCACCCCGGGCTTCCTCATGACCCTGACGGCATTGTTGGAGAGCCACCCATCCGCCTCCGACCGTGAAGTTGATGAGGCCATAGCCGGCAACATCTGCCGATGCACCGGATACAGCGCCATCCGGGCGGCGTTCCGGTCTGTGGTGAAGGAGTGCGGGACTTGACGGCAGTAGGTCCAGACACGCCGCGGTCAGACGCCGACGCCAAAGTGCGGGGGTTGGCCAACTATGGCGTCGACTACCGCGAGGCTGGGATGCTCCATGCCAGGTTGCTCCGTTCCCCGGTGGCCGCCGGGAGGGTAACCCGCCTGGATGTGTCGACGGCGCGTTCGGTTCCCGGTGTCCATGCGGTGGTGACTGCCGAGCAGGCGCCCGAACACCGCAACGGCCTGGTTCTCTTTGACACACCCTTCTTTGCGAGCGACACGGTGCTGTATGAGGGAGAACCCATCGCCATGGTGGTAGCTGACACGCCCCGGCAAGCCCAGTCGGCGGTTGACACCATCGGCTTGGAGATTGAGGAGTGGGAGCCGATTTCAAATGTGACCGAGGCACTGGCCCCCGACGCCCGGTTGTTGCATCCCGATTTGGACTCCTACCAGATCCTGCCCGGAGCCTCCTCCTGGCCAAAGAGCGGAAACTGCGGTGGGGTGTTGACCTCCGACCCTGGGGGAGTGGACGAGGCGTTCGAGACGGCGGACTTCATCGTGGAGGACACATTTACGGTTCCCCGGCAGTACCAGGCCTATCTCGAGCCCAAGTCGGCCACCGCTTCCTACGACGGGTGGCGGTGGACCTTACACGTTTCCCACCAGTTTCCCTTCCAGGTCCGAAGTCGGGTGGCGCAGGCGCTGGGCGTCACCGACTCCCGCATCAGGGTGGTGGGGCATCACATGGGCGGTGGGTTCGGGGCGCGCCTCGATCTCGGCCTTGAGCAGTATGCTGCCATCGGTGCCTCCCTCACCGGACGCACCGTCCAACTGGTGAACGACCGGACAGAGGACCTCATTTCCACTATGTCCCGTGAGAACGCCACCATCAAGGTCCGCTCGGGGGTTACCAAGGAAGGGAGGATCGTTGCACGGGAGTTCGAGTGCCTGATGGACGGCGGTGCCTACGCCGGAGATACCGTCTACCTCACCAGCATTCCCATGTTCATGGTGGGCTCGGTCTACCGGGTGGGACCCACCCGGGTGACAGCCAAGAGCGTCTACACCAACACCGCCCCCTCGGGGGCCTTCCGGGGAGTAAGCGGGACCTACATCTGTTTCGCGCTGGAGCGGCACACCGACCGTCTGGCGGAGGCGATCGGCATGGATCGGCGGGAGTTCAGGTTGCGCAACCTCTTCGAGTCCGGCGACTCCATGCTCAACGGCCAGACCCTGGAGGACGCCGACATCCTGCGGGAAGCCTTCGACAGGGTTGAGGAGGTGGCCCCTTGGAGCGAGGCCGGCAAGGGATCCCTCAAGGGTGTGGGGTTGGCGGCAACCATCTGGCTCACCAACCCGCTGGCGGGTTCGGCCACCCTGAGCATCCAACAGGACGGTTCCCTGGGCGTCTCCACCGCTGCCACCGAGAACGGCAGCGGGGCGGTGACCATGGGAGTGCGCCAGATCGCCGCTGCCCAGTTCGGCCTCGCCGCCGAGCAGGTGTTCGTCACGGCTCCGGACACCGACACGCAGGGCTACGACGCCGGGTCACAGGGCAGCAGGACCACCCACGTGGTGGGAATGGCCGTCCAGGCCGCCGCCAAGCAGTTGAAGCCACGCCTCTTCAACATCGCCTCGGGTCTCCTGGGAGCACTGCCCGACGACCTGGAACTCAGCGGGGGCAGTGTTTGCGTGCGCGACGACCCCTCGCGGACGGTGTCCCTGGCGACGGTCGCCCGGACGGCTTTCGGTCTCGGCGGGCCCCTCAGCGCCACCGGCGCCTACAATGTTCCCCTCCCCAAATGGGACCCCGATTCGGCCGAGGGTCTGCTGTTTCCCGTCTTCCCGGTCCCCACCTACCACGTCCATCTCGCTGAGGTGGAGGTCGACCCCGATGACGGCGCGGTCCGGGTCACCCGCTACGTCGTGGCCCAGGAGGTGGGGCGGATGATCAATCCGGATGGCGTATACGGCCAGATCCAGGGAGGGGTTGCCCAGGGAATGGGATACGCTCTCTGGGAGGGGCTGGAAACCAAGGACGGTCGGTATACCCGCCGCACCTTGGAATCGTATGGGTTGCCGCTGGCGGTGGACGTCCCCGACGTGGAGATCATCATCCTCGAGCACCCCTGCGAGGCGGGTCCCTACGGCGCCAAGGGAGCGGCCGAGCCGCCGATCGTCCCGGTGGCGGCGGTGATCGCCAATGCCGTCTCGGACGCCACCGGCGCCAACATCACCAGCCTCCCCATCGATCCCGAGGAAGTGCTGTTGGCCATCGACAAGCGACGGGAAGGTTGAGTTGCGCCTCGGCATCGATGTCGGAGGCACCAACACCGACGCGGTCCTGATGGCTGGGCGGCAGGTTGTTGCCGCCTGCAAGACTCCCACCACTGCGGACGTCTCCGAGGGCATAGGCGCCGTACTGCGTCAGATACTCGCCTCGTCGTCGGTCGACCCCGAGAAGATCCGGGCAGTGATGATCGGCACCACCCATTTCACCAACGCGGTGGTCGAGGCTCGGCAGTTGGCGGCCACGGCGGCGGTACGCCTGGGGGCGCCGGCGACTCTGGCCGTTCCTCCCATGGCCGACTGGCCTGACCGGCTGCGCCGGGCGCTCGGCGGGCACACCTACGTGTGCCGGGGCGGGAACGAGTTCGACGGGCGAGAGATCGCCTCTCTCGACCCCGATGAACTGAGGCGGGCTGCTTCGCAGATCGGAGAGGCTGGAGTCACCTCGGTGGCCATAACGTCGGTGTTCTCGCCGGTCAACGCTGAGATGGAGACCGAGGCCGCCGCCATCCTGTCCGAAGAACTCCCCGGAGTGAAGATCTCTCTTTCCCGGGAGATCGGGCGGGTCGGTCTTCTCGAGAGGGAGAACGCCACCATCTTGAATGCCTCCCTCGGTCCCCTTGCCGACCGGGTGCTCGATGGCTTCGAGGGGGTGGTAGCCGGGGCCGGGGTGGACGCACCCCTGTTCATCACCCAGAACGACGGAACCCTGCTCAACCTCGACTACGCCCACCGCTACCCGGTGGCCACCTTCGCCTCGGGCCCCACCAACTCGATGAGGGGCGCCGCTTTTCTGAGCGGCGTTGCCGACGCGGTGGTAATAGACATCGGTGGAACGACCACCGATGTGGGAATCCTGGTGGGGGGATTTCCCAGGGAAGCCTCGGTGGTGGTCCACGTCGGAGGGGTGGCCACCAACTTTCGGATGCCCGATGTCCTGTCGATGGGCATCGGTGGAGGATCGCTGGTCCGTAGCCACGGAGAGGCGGTGACGGTCGGTCCCGATAGTGTCGGTTACCGGCTCGACCGCCGGGCCCTGGTGTTCGGTGGGCCGGATCTCACCGCCACCGACATCGCGGTCGCCGGTGGTTTGGCGGCCATTGGAAACCGGGCCGCCGTCGAGGACTTGGATCGGGAAGTGATGAACGGGGCGCTGGATCGGATCCGCCGGGACATTGCAGGGACTGTCGACCGGATGAAGACCAGTGCCGACCCGGTGGTGGCGATTGTGGTGGGAGGGGGGTCCATCCTGTTGGAGGACGATCTACCGGGCGTCAGCGAGATGATCCGGCCCGACAACTTCGCGGTGGCCAATGCCATCGGGGCGGCGATCGCCCAGGTCGGTGGAGAGGTGGATCGGATCTACTCCCTCGATGACATGGGTCGGGAGGAGGCTTTGGAATCCGCCCGCTCGGAAGCCATGGAGAGGGCGGTCGTGGCCGGCGCCGATGCTGCCACGGTGGCAGTGGTTGACATCGAGGAGGTGCCGCTTCCCTACCTTCCCTCCAATGCCGTGAGGATCAGGATGAAGGCCGTAGGCGATCTGGCGCTGTCCGTCTGATCTGCAGAGTGGACGCTTGGAAGCCTCCCCGGCGGCTGCCCCATCGTTCATTTCAGAACGACCAAAGGACCTACATATTGCTTTGGTCGAGCGGTGTTTTTCGCATCAAGTAAACCGTAACCCGCTCCAAAAACACCCAACCTCAGCCCGAGCCGGGGGCTGACGGGGAGGTAGCCTATGAAGTATTCAACTGAGAGATCGAATCATCATATCTTGTGGTGGCCCGATTTCACCGGACTGTCCCTGAGCAAGTCCGACAAAGATCCGGAAAGAAGAAGATAAAGGAGGTTTTTGTGAAGAACATCCGACCAAGGCTGCTTCAACGGAGGAAGATTGCAATCTTGCTGGCTCTGGCGCTCTTGGTGGCGGCGTGCGGAGGTGATGAAGAGGAACCTGCGGCCACTACCGCCGCTCCCACTGCCACCACGGCCGCGGCCCAGGAGGCCACCGCCACGACCGCCGCGGAAGAGATGGACGAGGAGATAGAGGAAGAGGCGCCGACCACCACGGCCGCCGAGGCCATGGACGAGGAGATGGAGGAGGAAGAGGCGACAACCACCACGGGCGCCGAAATGATCTTCGAGAAGCCGGTAATCGTGGCGTCCCTGGCCGACACCCCCAACCTGATCGAGTTGCACACTTTCCGCACCACATCTGCCTATGCGGTTACCAACGCGGTCTACGAGCCTCTGATCAAACAGGTCTTGGAGGAGCAGCCCAACGGACTCTTGCAGGGTTCGTTCGTCGACCATCACGGTGCGGGCGCCGAGTCCTTCGAGATCCTGGAAACCGACGCCGGCGGCTTCCTGGCCACTTTCAACATCCGCCAGGGTCAGACGTTCCCCGACGGCACCCCGGTGACCGCTTCCGATTACAAGTACGTATTCGACCGTTCCATCGAAGGTCCCGGATACATAGGCCTGCTGCTCCCGTTCGTGGGCATTGCCGGTACCGACCAGATCAGGGTGATCGACGAATACACCCTCGAGGTCGAAACCACCGTGCAGAGTCCCCTGTTCCGCAGGTTCCTCACCTTCCAGGTGTTCGGAGCCATGAACCAGGCCGAGGCAGACGCCAATGCCACCGAGGACGACCCTTGGGCCTTTGCCTACTACAACGACAAGGGCGGCGGCTCGGGTCCCTACCATGTGACCAGGTTCGACCCCGACAACGAAGTGGTGCTCGAACCCAATCCCGGCTACTGGAACGCCGGTACCCTGCCCAACGCCGGGGTGATCATCAGGCCGATCCCCGACGCCAATGAGAAGGCCCGCCTGATCGCGGCCGGAGAGATTGACGTGGCGACCGGCATCCCACCCCGGCTGTTGGCGGTTCTGGCAGATGACCCGAACGTCACCATCTGGGCGAGCCAAACCACCGGTGTTCACTACCTGGCCATGAACCAGACCATCGCGCCGCTCGACAATGTCCATGTGCGCAAGGCCATCGTCAACGCGGTTCCCTATCAGGCGTTGATAGACAATGTCATGTACGGTTTCGCGTCCCCCGCCGGGGGAGTGGTGACCTCCAACATGGAGACTCATGATTCCTCCATAGGCGGCCAGTTCCGCCAGGATCTCGATGCGGCTCGCGCCCACCTGGAACAATCCGGTGTGGAGGATCTGACTCTCCTGCTGGGAGTGCGGGAATCACGCCTGGGCGACCAGGAAGCGGCAGTGTTGATCCAGGATGCTCTCCGCCAGATAGGAGTTACCGTGGACGTCCAGATCCTCCCCGACGGCGACTTCTCGGGACGGATCAATGCCAACGAACTGCCGCTGTTCATCCATGACTGGTTCTCCTGGGGCGAGGATCCCTTCTACCAGATGAGATTCCTGACCACTTGCGGCCAGTTCGTCAACTACGCGCGTTTCTGCGACGAGGCGTATGACGCTCTTGTCCGGGAAGGCACCTTCACCACCGACCCGGCGGTCCGCCAGGATGTGTCTTCACAGGCGCAGCAGATCTTCTTGGATCAGGCGGTTTGGGCGCCGCTGTGGTCGTCGGACCGAACGGCCGTTACTCACAAGTGCGTTAGCGGCGTAGTCCAGGACTACACCCGGATACCGGTCTTCACCCAAATGTCGAAGATCCCGGGCTGCTGAGTTAATCGAGAGGGCAGGGCAGGCGAGGCCGGCCCTGCCCTCTCTTCAATAGGTAACGTCCGGTCTGATGTGGAGATACCTCGGAAGAAGACTGCTGGTATCGGTGGTCACCGTGGCCGGCATCGTGGTAGTGGTGTTTTTCATCATGCGGGTCCTGCCCGGCGATGCAGCCGCGGTACGAGCCGGTCCCTATGCGTCCGAGGAGAAACTCGAACAGATAAGGGAACAGTTCGGTTTCAGTGACCCCGTCCCGGTGCAGTTCGTCAACTATGTGAAGGATGCGGTCACCGGTGACCTGGGAACCTCGATCAGGACGGGCGGCGAGGTCACCGAGGAACTTCTCATCCGCCTGCCCGCTTCCTTGGAGCTTGCCTTCTATTCGGTTCTCCTGGCGGTCGTGGCCGGAGTTCCGGTGGGCATCGCCGCCGCCGCCCGGCGGGACACCTGGATCGACAGGGCGGCGCGCGTGGTGGCGGTGCTGGGATCGTCCATGGCGTTCTTCTGGCTGGGGCTGATGCTGACATTCCTGTTCTTCTTCAAACTCGGCTGGTTTCCGGGTCCGGTCGGCAGGCTGGCCATCACCACCCAACCACCGGAGACCATCACCGGATTCTTCACCGTCGACGCCGCCCTGGCGGGGAACTGGGGTCTCATGGGTGAGGCATTCAGCTACCTTGCCCTCCCTGCTGTGACCGTGGGGTTCGTGCTGTCGGCGCCCATCATCAAGATCGTTCGCTCTTCGATGATCGAAGTCCTCGACAGCGAATACGTCCGCACCGCCCGCGCCCTGGGGGTTCGAAGGCGGGAGGTGCTGTTCCGAGACGGCTTTCGCAACGCCCTTATCCCGGTGACGACCGCTATCGGCATCATCTTCGGATACATGCTGGGCGGCAACATCATCGTCGAGTTGATATTCGCCTGGCCGGGTGTCGGTCGGTATGCCTACGAGGCATTGCGAGTCAACGATCTCGAGGCTCTCCAAGGGTTCGTGATAGTGGTCGGGTTACTGTATATCGTTCTCAACGTCGTCATCGACTTCATCTACAGCTGGATCGACCCCCGCATCAAGCTGGGACAGAAGGTGGTGGCATAAGCCATGCCTGCTGAGTCCCAGTCCGGCGCTTCGGAGCGTTTTGTCCCGCCTCGGATCGACGGCGGCGCCACGGCTCGTTCACTTGTCTCCCGCAAGCCCCTGGCGGTGGTGGGGATGGTCATTCTGGCCGTCTACATTGTGCTGGCGGCTGTGGGTCCGTTCTTTGTGACCGACCCGGTGGCCACCGATCCGCCCAACGCGCTGCTTGCGCCCTCACTGGAGCATCCCATGGGAACCGACAATTTCGGACGCGATGTGTTTGCCAGGGCCGTCCACAGCGCCCGCCTCGACCTGACTCTGGGCATTCTGATAGCCATGTGCGCCATGGTGATAGGTTCGGCGGTCGGTGTGGTTGCCGGATACTGGGGAGGGGCCGTCGACGAGACCCTGATGCGGCTCACCGACATCGTGCTGGCATTCCCCGGATTCGTGCTTGCATTGATCCTGGTGGCGGTGCTTGGCAACAGCACCCTCAACGTCGGGATAGCGGTGACCGCGGCGTTCGTCCCCTATTTCATCCGACTCACCCGCGCTCAGGCTCTTTCGGAACGGGAACTCGAATATGTGGACGGGGCCAAACTGGCCGGGAACCGGTCCGCTCGGGTGGCGTTTTTGCATGTTCTTCCCAACTCGCTGCAACCCTCCCTGGTGACAGCCACCCTGGTGGCGGGTTGGGCGATCCTGACGGTGTCGGGGTTGGCGTTCCTGGGAGTGGGGATCAAGCCTCCAACCGCCGAATGGGGTGTGATGGTGAGTGAGGGCGCCCGAGACATAGACGCCGGACACTGGTGGACTTCCTTCTTTCCAGGAGGGATGATCGTCCTGGCGGCGATGGCCTTCCACTTCATCGGCGACGAGTTCGGAGGCCGGGAGGCATGACCCTTCTGGAGGTGGCCGGGCTGACCGTGGGAGTGACCCGCAGCCCGACCTCAATCCTGGCGAATGTCTCCTTCAGCATTCCGGCGGGAAAGATCGTCGGCTTGGTGGGTGAGTCGGGTTCGGGAAAGACCATGGCCGCTCTCACGATTATGGGCCTCCTCCCCGACGGGATCGAGGTGCGATCCGGGAGGGTACGCATGGACGGTCGCCAACTCATGGACCCTGCCAATCTGACGCTGCGCCGGCGGTCCGAAGATATGGCCATGATTTTCCAGCATCCTCAGGCTGCCCTTAATCCCACCATGAAAGTGGGTCGCCAGATCGCTCGGGTGTTTTCTCTGCAGCAGGGTTCGGGCCGTTCCGAAGCCATGTCGCAAAGCATCGAGATGTTGCGACGGGTGGGCATTCCCGGCGCGACCCGGGTGGCGCAAGCGCATCCCCATCAGCTCTCGGGTGGCATGTGCCAGCGGGTCATGATCGCCATGGCACTCGCCTGCCGCCCCCGCATCCTGATCGCCGACGAGCCAACCACCGCCTTGGATGTCACCATCCAGGCGCAGATCTTTGATCTGATCAGAGACCTGGTGGCTGAGACGGGGGCGGGCGTCTTGTTCATAACCCATGATCTGGCCGCTGTGGCCGAGATGTGCGACAGCGTTACCGTGCTGTTCGGAGGCCAGGTGATGGAGGAGGGATCGAGAGATGACATTTTCCGCCGTCCTCAACATCCCTATACCAGCTTTCTCTTGGACTCGGTGCAACAGGAAGTGGATCCCGATGTCGTGGAGGCCGGTGTTGATTTCGAGCTCGTAGGATGCCGCTTCGGTCACCGGTGCCGGTACGCCTGGGAGGCCTGCGGAGAGGTGCCGGACCTGTTCAGCGTGGGGGCGGGTCACCGTTCCGCCTGCTTCCTGCACACTGTGGGGGAGAACCGTGTCGGCACTTCTTGAACTGAGGGGGCTCCGGAAGACGTTCGGCCGCGGCCACGGCGCCCTCCCGGCGGTCCGGGGGGTGGATCTGGATGTTGAACGGGGAGAGACGGTGGGAGTGGTGGGGGAATCCGGTTGCGGCAAGACCACCCTGGCCCGGATGGTGGCGGGGTTGACCCCGGTGACCGACGGCCTTATCTCGTTTGACGGATCGACGCTGGACGGATCGTCGGCATTGAGGGAGAACCGCCGCCGGATCCAGATGGTCTTCCAGCACCCGGCGCAGTCGCTCAACCGTCGCATGACCGTCGGGGCCATGCTGGCCGAACCCCTCCGATTGCTGGCCGGGGTCCCCAAGTCGGAGACCGCCGGTCGGATCGAAGAGATGCTGGGCCTGGTGGGTCTGGACCCGGCCTTCCGGAGCCGTCGCCCGAGACAACTCTCCGGAGGCCAGCAGCAGCGAGTGGCGATCGCCAGGGCGCTGATGCCCGATCCCGATCTGGTGGTCCTCGATGAGCCCACCTCGAGTCTCGACCAGTCGTTGCGGGGTCGAATGATCTCCCTGCTACGCCGTATCCAGGAGGTCAGGGGGGTGTCCTACCTGTTCATCAGCCATGATCTGGGCACTGTGCGCCGCATCGCCGACCGGGTGGCTGTCATGTACCTGGGCAGGATCGTGGAGATCGCCCGGACCCGGGAACTGTTCGAGGACCCCCGCCATCCCTACACCAAGGCGCTCCTCTCGGTGGCGCCCACCATGGACCTGGACAGAGTGCGAGAGAGGATCATCCTGGAAGGGGAGACCCCCAGTCCCACCGACCTTCCGACCGGCTGTTCTTTCCAGGATCGGTGTCCTATGGTGTTCGAACGTTGCCGGCAGGAGGCCCCGGTGCTGGCTGCGGTGGGAAGCTATCGTTCGGCGGAATGCTTTGCGGTGGCCCCCACCTCCGACGCCTGATGCCCGGAAGGAGTCGTTCATGCCGTTAGACCGGGCGATCGGGTTGGTGCTGGGGAGCGCCATCGCTCCCTCGGACCTGGCTTCGGCCGCACGCACGGCGGAACAGGGAGGATTCGACGAGATCTGGCTGGCGGAGGACTTCTTCTTTACCGGTGGCATCTCCGGGGCCTCGGCGGTGCTTTCCGCCACCGAACGAACGACGGTGGGGCTCGGGGTGGTGTCGGCGATGGTGAGACATCCGGCCCTGCTTGCCATGGAGATTTCGACCATCTCGGCCGTCTACCCGGGGCGCTTGATTGCCGGGCTGGGGCTGGGCGTGCCCGCCTGGGTGCGGCAGATGGGCCTTCACCCGCGTTCCCCGCTGGCTGCGATGCGGGAGAGCGTTTCGTCGGTGAGACGGTTGCTGGCGGGCGAGACCCTCGACGAACAAGGGGATGTGTTCGATTTCCACGATGTGAGGCTCACCTACCCCGAAACCGCAGTCCCCACCCCGATCCACATGGGCGTGACCGGTCCGAAGATGCTCCGCCTGTCGGGGGAGATCTCCGAAGGTACGGTGCTGTCGGTGGCAGCGGGTCACGATTACGTTCGTTGGGCCAGGGAACGCATCGATGAAGGGCGGCTAGCGGGGGGACGGTCGGGTTCCCATCGGTTAACCGTATTCGCAATATATTCGGTGGGCGACGATCCCCAACAAGCCCGTCGAGCGGTACGCGATTCCCTCGCCTTCTACAAGTCGCTTGGCGCCAACGCCCTGACCGATGTTTACGGGATTTCTAAGCAACTCCGGGGACTAATCGAACGGGGTGGCTACCAGGCGGTCCGCGACGGGATGCCTGACCAATGGGTAGAGGATCTCACCATCGCCGGCTCCCCGGAGGAGGTAGCCGCCAAGATCGAGAGCTTCTACGAGATCGGTGCCGACTGTGTAGCGCTCTTCCCCATGCCGAGTGATCAGGTCGACCGTATGGTCGAACAAACCGGCGAGCAGGTTCTGCCTCTCTTGAGAACCGGAGGTTGAGTCGCCTTCGATCCCATCAGTTAGTGGGCGGCGTCGCGCGCCGATTCGAAGGAAGCCTGTCCTGCCGATGCGTTAGAAAATCTGAGGCCGGCGGACCCTCCTCTTTCCCTGGACCGCCTAGGTGGAGCTATCGCGGGGCAGCTTGGAGGATGGTAGTTGGACCCTTCCACACAGCCGTGGGTTTGGGAGGGACCGGCCCGGAGGCGAGAGGGCAGCGAATTCTGACATGGTTGAGATCAACTACTTGGCGACTGGCCAGTGCTCAAGGTTGAGTTCCGACATGGGGAAGTCGGCGATGTTGGCCGTGGCCAAAGCTGCTCCTACTCCGACAGCCGCTGAAGCGATCAGGCAATCCGCTTGGTGAAGGGTCACTCCACGTTCGGCGTAGGAGCGCCTCCAACGGCCCGCACGTTCACCCTCGGCGGAACGGAGTGGCGCTAAACGCAGCGCCCGGATGAGGCGACGGGCGGTGGATTCTTCCTCGGGCTGCAGGCCTCGCCATATTTCCTCGATGGAGATGGCACAGACCCATGGCTCAACACCGGCTCTTCGAAGTCGTCTGAGACGTTGGGCAGCGGGACGTCCGCGCAGCGCATCGATCAACACAGTGGAATCGAGCAGAAGCCTTGACACCCTCAGCCAGACCGCTGGGGATCGCCCTGTCGCTGGGCACGTACCCAGGCTCCGGGGTCATCATCCCATTCGTGGCCCATGTCGGGAATGGTGCCCAGTGATGCTTCGATGTCATCCCATCTCCGCTCGTCGTCCAAACCCCGTCGAATCAGAGCTGCGATGAACGCACTTCGTCTTCGAGGCCCCGCCCTGCGATCCAAGTCTTCAACGAGATCATCATCCAGTTGTATGTGTATTCTCATGGGCTTTAATATACACACTCCGGGTTGCTGAACGCTCCAAGACCACCCGAGCCGTTCAAGCAAAGAGGTCCTGTTGAGCGACAGGTGTGAGGCCCTGTTAGAGGACGGAGGGCATGGTACTGAAAGGACGTCGAGTGTGACGGATCGATGAGGGACGGCGCCCGGGAGGACGGTTGGAATCACCACCCGTGCAGTCCCACACCTGTTAGGCGCCAGCGGCTGAACCGCTAACGGTTGGGCAAAAGCTCGGTGGTTTTAGCACCAGTCCCGATCGCCTGGATCAGCCCGACTCTTTGATCGTTACCGAGTTGATCGTCACGTCGGTCAGTGGCCGGTCGTTGCGGTCGGTCGCCACACTTTGCATCGCCTCCACCACGTCCAGTCCTTTCACCACCTTGCCGAACAGCGAGTAGTGCGGCGGGAGTCGGCGGCCGTTGGGTCCGCTGATTATGAAGAACTGGCTGCCGTTGGTGTTGGGCCCGGCGTTGGCCATGGCCAGCGAGCCAAGTTCGTAGCGTCCCGGCTTGGGCAACTCGTCGGGGAAGCGGTACCCGGGACCGCCCCGGCCCGTGCCGGTGGGGTCGCCGCCCTGGCAGACGAAACCCTTGATGATCCGATGGAAGATCACACCTTCGTAGTAGTGGTAGCGGGCCAGCACCACGAAGTTGTTCACGGTGCGGGGAGCGGAGATCGCATCCAAAGCGATTGTCATGGTCCCCATTGACGTCTCCATCACCGCCGTGTAGGACTTGGCCGCATCGATGCACATGAGGGGTGGCTTGGGAAATTTGCGGCGGACGGGACTGGATCCGTCCTCGGCGGGGCATGGGATGTCGGCCACTGGAGGCTCCTTTACTGCTGAGTCTTCGGGTTGAAGGGACGGGCTAAACCCTAATCAGCCAACCAGGACCGCACCGTATCTCTCTGCGCAGAGGCGGGTATCAAGGTGGCCGCCGCCGTGACCGCCGAGTGACAATGCTGAGATCGAACCATACGCAGAGCGCCGAGCGCGGGAAACTACCGGGGGGGTGCTAATATGGCTCGCCCATATAAAGTGATATGGGTAATATGGGTACGGTGAAAACCACGGTCGACATCCAAGACGAGTTGCTGGCCCGCGCCAAGCGGCACGCGCGGCGGACCGGACGCCCACTGCGTGCCGTGGTTGAAGAGGGGTTGCGCCAGGTGCTCTCCAATGCGGCCCCCCAACCGCCTTACCGCCTACCCGACGAGAGCGTGGGCGAGTCGGGTGGGCAGGACCCCCTGGAGGCGTACTCCTGGCAGGATCTGCGGGGCGTCATTTACGGAGAACCCTGAATCTCGATGATCGCGGTTGACACCAACCTGCTGGTGTATGCGCACCGCCGTGAGTCCCGGCACCACCAGGCGGCCGCCTCGATCATCCGTGAATTGGCCGAAGGCAACGATGTGTGGGCCATTCCCTGGCCCTGTTGCTATGAATTCCTCAGTGTGGTGACCAACCCCCGTATCTGGAAGGAGAGCGCCTCGACTCCGGAGCAATCATGGCGTCAACTCTCAGCTTGGATGGCTTCCCCTTCGATGCGGTGGATCGGAGAGACCGAAGGCTTTCCCGCCATACTGGAGCGTTTCGTGCGACGCCCCCGAGTAATAGGACCAGTCGTCCACGACGCCAGGATCGCCGCGATATGCGTGGCGCACGGCGTCGAAGCGCTCCTGACCCGGGACCGCGACTTCTCTTTGTTCCCGGAACTCAAAACACGCGACCCCATCGGCAGATAGTCCGCCTGCCAAGGTGGATAGCAATCTGAAGAACCCCGTGGCCTGCGGGATCAAGTGGCTCGGCTCACCTCTCGGGCGAGGTCGATCAGCGGGACAGCTTCGGTATCCGCAGTGACCATGTAACGCTCCGCTCCGGGATAGACGACGTATTTGGCCGCCGGGCGCACATCAAGGCAGCCACTGTGGAAGCCCTTGGGAGGCCGGGGGTTGAGGCTCCGCTTCACTTCGATCGCCCAGGGGCGACGTCCGGGCAACGTCACGATCAGATCGATCTCCGCTCCGCCCGACGAGCGGTAATGGCTCGCCTCGCTTCCGTCCGGTAGCCGTGACACGAGGGTTTCGATGACAAACCCCTCCCAGCTTGCCCCGACCACGGGATGCCCGAGGAGGTCCTCCTGGGAGGTCAGACCCAGGAGGGCATGTACGATTCCGCTGTCGCGGACGTAGACCTTCGGGGACTTGACAAGACGCTTCCCGGTGTTCTTGCGCCACGGTGGAAGGCGCCGCACCAGCAGCAGGTCCGCCATGAGGTCCAGGTACCGGGAGATGGTCTTGCCGTCCACTCCTAGGCCGCGTGCGAGGGCCGCCGCGTTGAGCAATTCCCCCTGGGCGTGGGCCAGCATCACCCAGAGACGTCTGAGCCTCTCGGCGGGGATCCGCGGGCCCAACTGGGGAATGTCGCGCTCCAGATAGGTCCGGATGAAGTTTTGCCGCCACAGGAAGCTTTTGCGGTCGTCGGCCGCCAGAACGCTGTCGGGGAATCCACCCCGTACCCAAAGGGGCGCCGCGTTGCTAGTGCCCACCTCCGACACATCCAGCGGAGCGAGTTCAAGGTAGGCGATGCGTCCGGCCAGGCTCTCTCCTGACTGGCGCAGCAGGTCCATCGAGGCGGACCCCAGCAGAAGAAACCGCCCCACTCCCTGCCCGCTACGCCTGCCCCGATCTATGAGGCCACGAAGTGTTTGGAACAGACCCGGTGTCTTATGCACCTCATCAAGGATGACCAACCGGTGCTGATGATCGGCCAGATACAGCTCGGGCTCGGACAGCTTGGCCAGGTCAGATGGTGATTCCAAATCGAGATAGACAGAGTCCATCTCGTCGGCGATCTGCCAGGCCAGTGTGGTCTTCCCCACCTGCCGGGGCCCGATCAACGCAACGGCGGGATTTTCCGACAGCAACTCGTGCAGATGGGGATGCAAGCGGCGCCGAATCATCCTTGCAATTATGGCATAGGATTCCAGATTTGCAAGGTTAATAGCAGGAACTGTCGAAGTCCGGGTTGCCTCGAAGCTGGTGATGATGATGTGAGCAGGATGTTGTGGGCCGTATCCGGTGGATAAGGACACAGCAAGAGTGGGAGTTCGTGGGAGCGGCTCCACATATCCGACTCGTTTGATCTCGAGTCGGATAAGACCGGGCTATATGGACATCACTTCCGAAAGAACATCGAGCGACGAGGCGGTGGCCTGGCGGAGTTCGTCGAGGTGGGCGTCGCTCATCGCGGTTGAGAGCGCCATTATCACTCGCGACGGTGCGGTGAAGACGCCGCGTTCCATGAAGAGGTAGAACAGGGCAGTCAGCGGCTGTGTTGTCAGCGTCTTGGCCTGCCGGTAGCTGGTCGGCAGGTCAGATCCCACATGTAGTTGCAGGAGGCTTCCATAGCCGCCGGCAATGAGCGGCAGCCCGAGCCGGGCGCACTCTTCGTTGATCCAGGCCCGTAGTTCGTCGCCGTTGGCGTTGAGCCGTTCGATGGCTTTCGGGGTGAGCTTGCGTACGGCGTGTACTCCTGCGGCCATCGTCAGGGGATTGGCGTTGAAGGTGCCGCTCTGGGTCATCACCTGGTTGCCTCGTGGATCGGTCATCGCCATCAGTTCCTCCGAACCACCGAAGGCGCCGACCGGAAGGCCTCCGCCGATCAACTTGCCGAGGACGGTGAGATCAGGCGTGAGGCCCAGGGTCTGCTGGATGCCGCCGTATGCGTACCGGAGAGTTTGAATCTCGTCGAGGATCACCAGTGTCCCGGTGTCGGCGGCGGCCTTGGAGATCGCCTCCAGGTAGCCCTCCGGGGGCCTCAAACCACCACCGAAGCCCTGGATGGGTTCGACGATGAGGGCAGCCGAGGTGGCGCCGTGTTCTCCGACCAAACGGACGGCCTCGTCGATGTCGTCGAAGGGGATCACGTGCGTGGCGCTGGCCACGCTCTCGGGGACTCCTTCCTCCGGCAGGGCCGCCGGTTGGTCGGCGCCCAAGCGCTTCACACTGACTTGCACGGACTCGTTGCCTCCGTGATATCCGCCCTCCACCTTGATCACGTCGGGGCGTCCGGTGGCATGCCGGGCGAGGCGGATGGCGTAGAGGACGGCCTCGCTGCCCGAGTTGGTGAACCTCACCTTCTCCATGCTGGTCACGCGGGATGTGATCTCCTCGGCCAACTCGATCTCCGACGGTGACGGCGCGGCATGGGCCGTGCCGCGGGCAGCCTGCTCCGCTATTACCCGGACCGTCTCGGCATCGGGGTGGCCGTGGATCAGACTCGTGTAGTTGTTGACGACATCCAGGTAACGATGGCCGTCGAGATCGTGGAGGTATGCGCCTTCCGCTCGGTCGACGTAGAACGGAAACGGCTCGAAATAAAGCTGGGTGCGCGAGTTGCCGCCCGGCATGACCGCCAGGGCCCGCTCGAAAGCGGCCTCCGACCGCGGATTGCGGGCGGCGTGGGCCGTCTTCAGGTCGGCGATCAACTTGTCCAGTCCGGTCATGTTCACGTCCTCTTGAGGGCCCGGCCGGGAGTGGCGCCGGTGCGGTGTTGGTTGTCGACCACCGGCACACCGTTGACGATTACGTGTGGAATGCCGGTGGGGTACTGGCAAGGATCCTCCAGAGAGGCGGCGCTTCCCACGGTGGCGGGATCGAAGATCACGAGGTCGGCCTTGGCGCCGTCGCGGATGATCCCGCGATCGGTGATGCCCAGTAGTCCGGCGGGGTAGGAGGTCATCTTGCGGATGGCGTCCTCGGTGGTCATTAGGCCTTCATCCCTGGCGAGGCCGCCCAGCATCTTGGGGAAGGTGCCGTAGGTGCGCGGGCTGGGCGCAGCGCCCACCAGCAGCGCATCGCTTCCCACGGCACACAGGTCGTGGCTGAGCACCTTGCGTACCGTCTTCATGTTGTTGGAGTCGTGGCCGACGTAGGACAGGCCGAGGTTCTCGGCGAGGAGGAGGTCGCAGAGCGCATCCAGTGGGTCGAGGCCCATGGAAGCGGCTATCCGGTCCAGGGGAACACCTTCGAAATGTTGATAGTCGGGGTTCTCGAAACCGCTGAGGTGCCAGCCGGTGGGATTGCGCCAGCGGCTCTGCCGGGGGTCTGCCTCCTCTCGCATCTTTCCCCGTGAGCCCGCATCGGAGAGATGCTCCATGAGGCGGTCGGGCCCGCCGTCTTGAATCCATTCGGGGAGGGCCACCTGCGCCCGCGAGCCACCCTGGTTGTATGGGTACGCGTCGAAGGAGACCTGGAGACCCTCCGACCGGGCCTCCTCGACGATGCCCAACAGCTCGTGGAACTCGCCGTCCTTCTTGGAGAGTGAGGCGTAGTGGGAGATGTGCAGGGCGGCGCCGGTGCGGCGGGTGATCTCGATCACCTCACGGAATGGGTCAGTGAAGGCGTACCCCGCCCCGTAGCGCACATGGGAGACGTGCAAGGCGCCGCTTCGGGCAGCCACGTCCGCCAATTCGGTGAGTTCGTCGATGTCGGCGAAACTGCCGGGAGGGTAAGTCAGTCCCGTCGAGAAACCGAAGGCGCCCTGGTCGAGACCCTCTTGAAGCAGATGCCTCTGGGCGGCCACGTCCTCGGGGGTGAGTTCGACATCCGACCAGCCGACGGTGGCCACTCGCAGTGGTGTGTTGCCGATCACATAGGCGATGTTCACAGGTACCGACCTGTCATAGAGATCGAGGTACTCGGCAACCGAACTCCATCCAAGCCCGGGCGGGCGGCGCCCGTCCAAACCGGCGTTCATCACGCTCCACCCGTCCAGGTCGGCGGCGGACGGAAACGGTGCGTAGGAGTTGCCGTCCACCCCGATCAACTCGGTGGTGACCCCCTGGCGGACTTTGGCCTCGTGGGCCGGATCGCCCAGGATCGCCATGGTGGAATGGGCATGCATGTCGATGAAACCCGGACACACGGCCAGGCCGGCGGCATCGATGACGCGACCTGCCTCCAAGTGGGCGGTGTCGCCCCTAAGGACCGTAATGGTGTCGTCTTCGATACCGATATCCGCTCTGATCCAGGCCGAACCGCTCCCGTCATAGACCCGGCCCCCTCTGATCAGCAGGTCGAGGCTCATGCCTTCGGGTACCGCGCCAGGTACCGCCCGTTCTCGGGTCCCACCAACTTGCCGTCGGAGAGAACCACCGAACCGCCCCGTATCACCAGTGTCGGCGTGCCGCCGGTGGAGAGCGAGTCGAAGAGCGAGTACCCCGCAGCCGGTTCGAGGTTGTCGTGGGTCAACCGCACCTCTGGCCGGCCTTCCGCAATGACGACCAGGTCGGCGTCGGAGCCTTCCGCCAGGACACCCTTCTGCGGGTAGATCCCGTAGATCTGCGCCGCCCTGGTGGAGGTGACCTCTGCAAGTCGTTCGATGGTCAGGCGTCCCTTGGCGAACCCCTCGCTGAAGGCGAGAGGCAGCATCACGCCGGTGCCGGCGATCCCCCCGTACGTGGCGTCGAGGATATTGGGGGCCGAAAGCTTCACTTCCAGGCTCTTGGGCGAGTGGTCCGAGGAGAGATGATCAATCCGGCCGTCGGCTAGGGCGTCCCACAGGAGAGCCTGGTGCCCGTGGTCCCGCAGGGGCGGGCCGACCTTGCCCAGCGGGCCGCGTTCGAGCACCTCGTCGTTGGTGAGCAACAGGTAGTGGATTTGTGTTTCGGCAGTCACCGATGCTCCCGAATCCTTCAGATTTCCCAGCATGGCCGCACCCTGAGCCGAGGTGCAGTGGACGAAATGGAGTCGGCCCCCGGTGAGAGCGGCGAACAAAGCGGTGCGGTTCATGCCTTCGGGTTCCAAATCCGGCGGTTGGCTGCGCAGGTAACTGGCGTTGGTAACTCCCCGGTTCCGCTCCACCGCATCCAGGTAGTCGATGGCGCCGCCGTTCTCGGCGTGGACCAGAGTCACCCCGCCCACTTCGGCGGCCCGCTCCATGAGGAGGCAGATCGAGGCGTCGTCGAGCATCAAACCTCGGCGGGCGTAGGCGACCATGGTCTTGAAGGAGGTGACGCCCACCGCGGCGCTCCGGGCCACCGTTTCCTCAATGTCGTCCCCGGGTATCAGCAGGGCGTTAATGAAATAGTCGGTGGCAACCCCGTCCCCCGCCCGGCCGATCTCGGCCTCCACCGCCTCGGCTACCGTGGAAGCGGGGGTGCGCTGCGCATATGCTCCGATGGTGGTGACCCCGCCTCTTAGGGCTGCCCGGGCGGCTTGGTGGAGATCGTGTAGCAACGGCTCGGTGATGGCGTATCCGCCCAACGAGATGTGGATGTGGGGATCTATGGCTCCCGGCAACACCCAGGCGCCGTCGACATCTGCGATCGTTGCTCCTCCCAGGGCGGTCCCGATCCGGTCGATGACACCGTCCGTGAAACCGATGTCGCCTTCGATCACCCCGTCCCCGGTGACCAGGCGTCCGTTGCGGATCACGCCGATCATGTGTCTCCCAACCTGGCCATGATGCGTCTTTGGGTGGTAGGTGACGTTATCGCCTCCAACGAGGCGCCCCAGGCTTCTTCATCCCACCTCACGGCTCCCAGGTCGTTCAGATGCGCTTTCATCGCCTCCTGCGCCGATCCGTCCAGCGAGGCGACCTCGGCGGCGAGATCCATGGCCGCCGCGTCGAGATCAGCCGGGCTGTGGACCGAGCGGACGAAACCGACCCGCTCTGCCTCCCGGGCAGTCAACCGCCGGCCGGTGAGCAGCATGTCGCGAGTCATGGACCCTCCCACCCCCCGGACTAGGCGGGCGATGTCGTTTTTGGTAATGACGATCCCCAATGTCGCCGCCGGGATCGAGAACCACGCCCGGTCGGAGGCTATCCGGATGTCGCAGGCCGCGGCAACCTCCGTCCCGGCGCCCACGGCGGCGCCGCTTACCACGGCGATCACCGGCTGGGGGCATGCCTCGATTGACGCCATCACCGATTCCACTCCCTTCAGTGACTCTCGCACCGAGGCCGGCCCGGCCCCGCCGAACTGCTCGATGTCGGCCCCGGCGCTGAACACGCGGTCGCCGGTGGAGGTCACGAGGACCACCCGCACCGAGTCGTCGCGGGCGCACCGGCCCATGAGCTTTGCCATCTGGGTCCACATGGACACCGACCAGGCATGCTTGCGTTCGGGGCGGTCGATGATGACCCTGGCCACATTGCCATGCCGGGTCAGGCTGAGTTCGGACATCAGGCGGTCATCTCTTGGGAAGAACCGAACTTCCGGGGGCTGTCCCACTGTTCGGTTGGAGAAATCTGGAGAGTACGTCCCCCTGAGACCCCCCTCGCTCCGGCCATTGCCGTATGGCCTTTGAACGGAAGCCGCAACCGTAGAAATCGGCAATAGCTTCTCGATCCGCCACGAAACAGGACTCTATGACCTGGACCATCAAGTGTGATCAACATATATTTGCACCCTCACCACCTGTTGCCGCCGATTTCACCTTTTGACCAGAGTTCTCCCAGTCTGTACCTCTTCAACCAGAGCTTGAGGTTCTCTCTTTCCAATCGACGGAGATGCGTTGCTCCTTCTCGTTTTTCACAGACGATTACAGATTCAGGAACGTCCGTAAGTGCATCAAGGAGTATGTCTGAATGGGTGGTGACAACCAACTGAGTGCGTTTCGATGCCTCGACCAGCAAATCCGCTATGTCAGGAATTATGTCGGGATGAAGACCCAACTCCGGCTCTTCGATAGACGTTATCAAGTGGGGCTCAGGGTGACAGAGCACGACGAGCAGGCAGAGAAATCGAAGGCTGCCCTCCGAGAGTCGGTCTGCGGGAATGGGATGTCGTAGACCGCCTTCGTGGAAAAACACTTCCACTGTGCGGCCCACTATGGTCGTGGTTATGTCTTCGATGCCAGGGTAAAAGGTACGCATGCGTTGCATTATCTCGCGCTTGACCGGGGGGCGATTCATCAGGTTGTTCAATACCAAGCCGAGATTGGTGCCATCCTCCAGCAGAGTGCTTTGTGGAAGGTCAGCGTTCTGCGGCAAGCGAAATGGAGTGTCCGTTCCCAGATTCCATTCGCGATAGATGCCTATCCGCTCAATCTGTGTGGCAAAGGAGGTTAACTCGGGATACAAATCAGGGTCGCGGCGCTGCGAGAGAATCGACTCCTCCGGATCCACCTTCGCTTGTTCAAGACGGCGTTTTAGGAATACTGTCTCGTCGTACGGAGACGTGATGTTGATGACAGGATCGCCTCGCTGGTACCTGTAATAGAAGAACGGTTTCTCATGACCGGGCTGTGGTTCCTCGTCCTCAAGTGTTTCATCATAGAGTTCGAATCGGTTTCGCACCTGCGTGAACGCCAAGCCATACCTGAGCGGCATGATCCCAGTCGGGTTTTCTACGGTGATCTCCACCGAGGCGGGAGCAAGCTGGTCTCGTCCCTTCCAGAGCCACTCGTTGGTGCCTCCTCCTCTTCGGATGGTCTCCGGCAGATTGCGAGGTGCTCCCCTCAATACCGACAGGACGTTGATGAGGTTCGACTTGCCGGAGCCATTCGGTCCAATCAGTACGTTCAGTGGTTCCAAGGCCAGTTCAACGGCGTTTGGTCCGTAGGAGAGGATGTCTTGCAGGCAAATGGTTCGGATGAACCGCTTTCCTTCCATGGTCAGAACACCCCGCGGGTGGATGCTCCGTCGAGTTGGATTGCCGAGCCGGTAGCCGGCGCGGCGGCGTCCGAGCACAGGTAGGCAACCGCTTCGGCCACATCCTCAGGCGTGGTGAGCCGACCCAGGGGGACCTTGTCTTTCAGATAGGAGGAGCGGAAGGCCTCGTTGGTCATCCCGGCGTCCCGGGCCCAGACCTCGATGGCTTCCTCCATACGATCGGTGGTGGTGAGGCCGGGATTCACGGCCATCACCCGGATGCCGTGGGGGCCGCCCAGTTCGGCCACTGACTTGGTGAAGTGGAGCAACGCGGCGTTGAGGGAGCCGAGCACGTAGGCGGGAGACGCCGAGCGCCCTGCCATGCCCACGACGTTGACGATCACCCCGCCTCCGCCTTCTTTCATGATCGCGAAGGCGGCCCGCGTGCACCGCACGTAGCCCATCAGCTTCAGGTCGATCGAAGACGACCAGTCATCGTCGGTGACGGCTTCGAGGCTGCCGAACGGCGAGGAACCGGCGTTGTTGACCAGGATGTCGATCCCGCCGAGGGCATCTGCCGCTTGACCTACCACTCGGTCCGGCGCCTCCGGCACAGCGAGGTCGGCCACTATTGGTGTCACTTCCACTCCGTGCGTCTGGGCGATGTGGGTCGCTGCTTCGGACAGTCGGGTCTCGCCGCGGGCGACAACCGCCAGATTGACGCCCTCGGAGGCCAGTCGGTGGGCTGTTGCAAGACCGATGCCCGCGCTGGCGCCGGTGACGAGGGCTCTGCGACTTCTCAGCCCTCTCATACGGGGTCCTCGAACACCATCTCCTGGTTGTGGCTGAAGTTCACCCGGGGCGGCGAGAAGGCCTCCAAGGTGATTACCGGGTCGTCCGACACCGCCCGTCCGCCGTGCTCGACGCCGGGCGGGGCGTGGATCACCTGGCCGGGTCCGACGATCCGCGTCTCTCCGTCCACCGTGAATTCGAGTTGTCCCTGTAACACGCAGATGATCTGCTCCTGGTGGTGGGTATGGAGGCCGAAGTCGGTCCCCGGCGCGATCTCGGCGCGAATTACCTGCAGGTCCTGGCCGGTGACGTTCCACACGAAGTCGCCCGGAAACGCCTCGAAACCTTCCTGTTCGTTCCAATCGGTGAAACCCATGGGCGCCTCCCTATTCGTAGTAGCCGTGGGGTGATTTGAGGGTGGTCTCCCACTGCTCGATGTCATGCGCCACGAGAATCGTTGCTCCGTCGCGGTCTTCGAAGCCTTTGAGCCGGGCCAGCGACCTGATGGCCGCAAACTCGTCGGTGGTGGTGGGCGGCGGGAGGCGCCGGTCGATCTGGTCCCGCCGGTAGGCGGCGTCGCCGGTAAGGACGAAACGACCCGACGGCAGGTCGACCACCAGCGACTGATGTCCCGGCGTGTGTCCGTCGGTCAGGATGGCATTGACGCCGGGGACGACCTGAATATCCCCCTCGTGGTACCGGTAGTTGATCTCGGGCCGGTCGAAGTCGTTGCGAATGAAGCCCGGGGCTCCGAACCGGTCGGGGAACTGGCCCCACCGACGCTCGGCCCGTTGCAGGTGAACGGTGGAATCGGGGAAGAACCGGATGCCGCCGGCATGATCCATATGCAGATGTGACACCACGACATGGGCGACGTCGGCGATCGCGATGCCCGCCTCGGCCAAGCGAGCCAGAGGGTGGTCGGCGTCTGACATCTCCATCCGGAAGGCCTTGGCCAGCCGTCCCCATGTTCCCACGGGATCGGTCGCCACATCCGGATCGCACCCGGTGTCGAACACCACCCACCCGTCGTCAGTCTCGATGGCGAAGATGGCGATCGGGACCCCGACCTCGTTGTTCGACCCGCCCAGCTTCGTCCGGAACTCGGCCAGGTAGCAGGTACCGGTGGGCAGCACGAGCATGCGGTGGGCGGCCATCAGAGCACCGGCATCTTGTCGGGTGGAACGGTGATGAGAGTGCCGCGGTGGGTGGTATCCCGATCGACCTCGCCGTCCTCGTACAACACCTCGCCGCCGGCGATCGTCATCCGGGGCCAACCGCGCAGGACCATGCCTTCGAATGGTGTGTAGTCCGAGTGTCCGTTGAGCATGTCGGCGTCGATGGTGACTTCGTGGTCGAGGTCGACCATCACCAGGTCGGCGTCACTGCCGACTGCGATCGTGCCCTTGCGCGGCGACGCCCCGATGAGCCGGGCGAAATTCGCTGAGGTCAGTTCGACGACGCGTTCCAGCGTCAGACGGCCCTTGTTGACGCCCTCGGACAACAGGACGGGGAGGATCATGGTCATGCCGCCGGGGAGACCGGGACCGACGTCCCAGATGTTGCCCTGGCGGGTTGGCAGGTCATAGTCGCAGTGGTCGGATCCCATCCAGTCCAAAGTTCCATCCGCCAGGCCAGCCCACAGCAATTCCTGATCCGCCTTCGTCCGAAGCGGCGGGTTTACCTTGCCCCAAGTGCCGAGCGGCATGTCCATGTCGAGCACCAGGTACTGCGGGCAGGTCTCCATGTAGAGCCGCGGGTAGCGGTCGCGGGCGGCGCGGATCAACTCGGGGCCGCGGCCCACGCTGGTATGAATCACACATAGCGGTGCGCCGGCGTTCTCCGCGAAAATCGATGAGCGGATGATCGCTTCCTCTTCGGTGAAGTGTGGGCGGTGCCTGCTCCAGGAGGCGGTGTCGGTGGCGTCCGGGTCGGCTGCGATCGCCAGTTCTCGGTTGTGAAGGATCACGTCAATGTTCTCGGCATGGATCAGCGCCATCACCCCCGGGCGGGAGGCCACCTGGCGCATGCCCTCGAAGATCAGTCCGTCGTCGAGGCCCCTGATCCCGTAGGCGGCTTCGGGTCCCTTCATCGCCATGTGGAACTTGTAGGAGGTCAGGCGCAATTCGTCGACCGTCTCGGGGATCTCGGCGACCTGCTGAGCGTTCGTTACCAGACCGTGAAAGCCCACGTCCACGATGCTGTGCTCCTCGATTTCGGAGAGGTGTTGTTGGTGGTTGTCCTTGAAGGAACCGGGGGATAGCAGGTAGTGCCACATGGTTGTCACCCCCCCGGTCACGGCTGCGGCGCTCTCCTCCCGGCACGAGTCGGCAAACGGCAGGATGACACCGAGATGGACGTGTGCATCGATGGCCCCGGGCAGTACGTAGGCGCCATCCGCATTGATGACCCGGTCGGCGGAGGGCGCGTCGGTAGGAGGAAGAAGAGCCTGGATGGCGCCATCGCTGCAATGAACCGTGGCTCTGGTCCTGCCGGCGGGGCTGACCAGGGTGGCATCTTTGATTGTGAGTGATGTCATGTCTCGTACATTTTCTCGATGAGCCGGACCTTTTCGCGTCCCGGTGAGGGATATGTGCCGAAGGATACGACCTCGACCGTTGCCCTGACCCTGCACAGGTCGGAGATGGCCTGGGTCAGCTTGGAGGCAAGTTCCCCGTCTGCTTCGGGGGAACGTGCCTCGCCCCGTTCAACCCGGATATGGAGCGGGCCGGGCCACGTGTACTCGGGCTGATGCTTGAGGATCCGAACGGACCCACTGGTGGCTGGTCGCATGCCCATGACGATGTCCTGTAAGGCGGTGGGGTAGAAGTTGACCCCTTTGATGATCATGAGGTCGTCGGTGCGCCCGTAACACTTGATCTTGGGGCTTGTCCGTCCGCATCGGCACTCGGTGTCGAGCACCTCGATCATGTCGCTGTGCCGGAAGCGCAGCACGGGGGTCGCCTGGCGGTCGAGATGCGAGTACACCAACTCTCCCGTAGCTCCCGTGGTGATTTCCACGGGATCACCGGCGTTGTCGACAATCTCCCAATAGATCAACTCGGGAGCAACGAAGTGCATGCCGCTTTGATCTTCACACTCCGCCCACATGACCGGCGATAGGTCGGTGCCACCCATCACCTCCCGCATCTGTGCTCCCCACAGAGCCTCGGCGTGTCGGCGGAATTCCGGTATGCCGCCTCCCGGTTCGCCGCCAACGTAGATCCTCTCGATCGGCAACTGGTGCGCGTTGACGCCCAACACCTCCTTGGCCTGGTTTCCGAGGTAGACCGCGAAGTTGGGGGTGGCGACCAGCCCTGTCGGGTTCAGGTCTGCGATGGTGTGGAGCAGCCAGGTGGTTCCCGGTTCGGCGCCGGCCGGGATGCAGGCCGCTCCCAGGGCTTCCAGACCCTGTATCACCGGCACGCCACCCACCCAGCAGCGGGACATCCCCAGCGCCTGCAGTACCCGTTCACCCGGGCGAAAGCCATGGGCCCAGAATGTCCGGCGGGTGATCTCTGCCCAGTTGTCCCGGTCGTGGGCGGTGAGCCCGACATACGACGGTCGTCCAGTTGTCCCGGTCGATGCCTGGAATTGGACGATGTCGCTCGGTTGGGCGGCCAGGTGGTTTCCCAGCGGTGGGCTCGCCGCCAGGGATTTGCGAATGTCGTCCTTGATAGTGAAGGGGACCGCGGTCAAATCCTCGACCGATCTCACCGAGTCGGGGCCCAGGCCGGCGCTGCTCAGCTTGTCCTGGTAGAAGGGCGACCTTGCCCACAGGTAGGAGAGTTGCTTGGCGAGACGCTCGTTCTGGATCGCTCGGATCTCGGCCGCCGCCAAGCCCTCGATTGCTGCGCCGAACTCAACCATGTGCAGGCGCCTTTGCTCGGTCGGCCAGGGCGGCGCCCAGTGCAGCCACCGCTTCGGAGTCGAGCGCGTGGTGAGCCACGACCCTGTCAAGGCCCGCATCTGCGAGGCGGGCCAGACGTTGCGCCACATCGTCCGCAGTGCCGGCGACCGCCAGCCGGTCGACCAGATCGTCGGGGAGGAGGGCCGAAGCCGCCTCGACGCCGTCGGTGGCTTTCGCCTCCAGAATCTGGGCGCGGACCGCTAGGAGATCGTCTCGCGAAACATCTGTTCCGGCCAGGCGCGGCGAGACGTCAGGAATCTCCGCCAGGTAGTACGCCACGGACGGCCGCACCGCGTCCCTGGCCTGGCTGGGGCTGTCCGCCACGCCGGTGAGTACCAGTGCGCCCAACTGGTATTCGTCCCTCGATCGGCCGGCTCTGGCCAGCGCCGCGTCGATCAGTTCGGCTCTTGATGCGATGAAAGTCGGTGAACACATCACCCCCAGGAGAGCCCCGTCGTAGTGGGCGGCCGACATCCGAAGAGACTGAGGACCCATCGATCCCAGGTACATCGGGACGGGCGGCGGCCGGGAAGCGAGCTGCGCTCCCTGGTAGGCGGTTCCCCCGCCCAGGAGGGTGCGGGTGGCAATGGCGGCGTCTCGCAGGCCGGTCACCTGGTTGGCGGGAATGGTTCCCAGTCGGGATGAGCCATGGTGGGCCACCCCGTATCCCAGCTTGAACCGGTCGCCGTATCGTTCGGTAAGGGATGTCAATTCCATAGTCACTGACGCCGGGTGACGGATGAAGGGACTCAGGACGCCGAAACCGATCCCCACCGAGGAGGTGGACTCGGCGACTGCGGCGGCGATGGTGAAGACGCCCCTCCGAAAGTGCTGCTCGGCGATCCAGATCGTTTCGAACCCGGCATGCTCGGTCGCTTGGGCCACCTCGACGATCTCCTTCACCGTGCGGCCATTGTCCAGGCCGATGTCGAAGCTTGGGGCGGATCGGGCGGTCATGGCCTGGTGATGCGAGTTTCACCCCCGATCATGACCCGCTTGATCCGGTGACGCTCCTGGAGGATGCGGACATCATCGAGCGGGTTGCCGTCGATGATGAAGAGATCGGCGACCTTTCCCACCTCAAGTGTGCCGAAGTCATCGTCGATCCGGAAGAATTCGGCGTTGCCCCTGGTCGCCGTAACCAGGGCGTCCATGTTCGAAAGACCCAGGCGGGTCTGGACCTCCAGTTCGTAGGCCTCCTCGCCATGGGGATCGGCTGGCGTGCCCAAGAAGTCGGAGCCGATGGCTCTCTTCACGCCGATCGACTGCGAGCGAGGCAGGGTATCGGCGTAGGAGTCGAGCGCCATCTTGCAGCGCTCCACATACACCGGGTTGAGATCCAGGTCGTCGGCCCGTTCCACCGCCCGCGCCAGGTATCCCACGTTCGGATTCCAGGTGACTCCGTGACTGGCCATCATCTCCAGAGTCTCGTCATCGATCCAGTAGCCGTGCTCGATCGAATCCGCTCCTGCCCCGATGGCGCGCTGCATGCCGATACACGACTCCCCGATGAGTGTGTTGCTGTGGCAGGACAGGAGAGCCCCCACGTTATGAGCCACATGCGCCGCGGCCTCGATCTCGGCGCCGGTCCATGCCGACTCGGCGCGAATGAACGACGGATCGATGCCGCCGGTCACCCCCATCTTGATGTCGGTGGCGCCGCCGCGGATCTGCTCCCGGGCCACCTTGGCCACCTCGGCGACGCCATCGGCCAAGCGGACGAAGCCGGGCGGCTCGGGGCCCTGCATCCATTCCAGGCGGATGAACGGCAGGTCGGGGATGCCGCCGGTCTCGGCAATGAACCGGCCCACCGCCCGCATGCGGGGGCCGTTGACTTTGCCTTCGTCGATGGCTTTCTTGACCTGCAGACTGTTGTCGCTCCCGCAGTCCCGGATGAGCGTGTAGCCCGCGCCGAGAATCTCTTGGACCTCAATCGCCGAGCGGATGGCATGGAGCATGGGTGATTCCATGGCCCAGGAGAGAAAGTCGTAACCCTGGATGCCGAACAGGTGGAGGTGTGCGTCGATGAGGCCCGGCAGCACATGCGCCCCGGCCGCGTCGATAATCTCGGCCTCGAGGGGAATGTCCACGTCGGCGCCGATGGCCGTGATGCGGTCGTCCTCGATGACCAGGCCCGCCGGACCGTAAGGCGGGGCGCCGGTGCCGTCGAAAATGGACGCATTGGTGATTGCTGTGGTGCTCATGTGCTTCTCCCTCTAGGTCTGCGGAGCCAGTTCCTCGATGCCGCGTTCGATGTCGCCGATCACCGTGATGATCGGGTGATCGATCCCGGCGTCGATGTAGCGCTGCATACCCTCGAGACAGTCGTCCCGGGTGCCGTTGAGGGTGAGGTCATCAATGACCTCGTCGCTGATGAGGTGCTGGCCGCCCTCGCCGCCTCCCTCGTCCACGGCGGCCACCAGTTTCTTCCATCCGGCGCCGTCAGGGCCCCACACCGAAGTCCGCCTGGTGATGTCGGGAAGGCGAGCCAGGTAGAGGGCGAGCAACGGACGCAGAAAGGCGCGGGCAGCCTCCTTGGAGTCGTCGACGGCCGCCACCAGCATCATCCCCACCTCCACGTCGTCGACGGTTCGGCCGGCCTTCTCGGCGCCCTTGTTGAGGTGCTCCAGCGCCCAGGTGACGTAGTCGACGCTCAAGAAGGCGTTGAGTGATGCGCCCTCGGCGATCTCACCAGTCAACTGGCAGGCCAGCGGGCCGGTCGGGCCCAGCCAAACGGGAAGGTCGCGACGCACCGGCTCGAAGTCCAGTTCGGCGTTCTCGAGATGGACCATCTCGCCCATGTAGTCGAAATGTGTCCCGTGTGCGTTCCACACTGCGCGGCAGGCCTCCACGTACTCACGAAGAGCCGTCAGCGGCTTAACGAAGTCGATGCCTTGGGCCTTGATGAGCACCCGTGACCCGGCGCCGATCCCAGCCACGAACCGGCCTCCGGAGAGTTCGTCGAGTGCCGCGAAGGTGGTGGCCATCAACAGCGGGCTGCGAGTGAAGATCGGGCAAACACTTGGGCCGATGGTGACGCGTTCGGTGACTGCCGCGGCGGCTGCACAGGCGGTGACGCCGTCGCGGGAGAAGTTGTGCTCGGCGTACCATACCGAGTCGTATCCGAGTTCCTCCACCCGCTTGGTCAGCCGGACGGTTTCGGGGAGGGGTGTGTTCTGTAGAAGGCCGATGCCGGTCTTGATCATGTTCTCTCCTTGGTTGGGTCAGTCGAGGTAGGGGGCGAGGATGCGTTTTTGCAAGCGTTGGAACAGGGTTCCGAAGATCAGGCCGAGGACGCCGACCATGAGGATGGCTCCGTACATCTCGGCGGGGAACAGGCTGCGGCGCATGAACAGGATGAACCACCCGAGCCCGTCGGTGGAAAGGATCAGTTCGGACGCCACCATGAGCACCAGTGCGACACCCACCGCCTGGCGAGCGCCTGCCACGATTTGGGGAACCGCCAGGCCCAGCACTGCGCGACGCAGCACCAGGGTCTCGGTTCCGCCAAAGCTTCTCACCACGTCAGGTAACAGCGACTGCTTGGCCGTGCGAACGCCGAAGATCGTGTTGATCGCCACAAAGATGAACGAAGCCCAGGCGATCACGATGATGCGGGACAGGTCCCCGATTCCCACCACCAGCACCAGGACGGGCAGGAAGAGGATGACCGGGATCGGCCGAAGGAACTCGAGCAGCGAGATGGCCACCGAGCCGGGCTTGTTCCACCACTCGACGACCACGCCGAACGCGACGCCGATGACCACCCCGATCAGCCAACCCGCCACTGCGCGGTACACGCTCTTGCCAATCTGGAACAGAAGACCATCGCCCGATCGGTAGGGGGGATCGGTGAAGGCGGTCAGGGTGTCGGTGAACACCTGGGTGGGCGGCGGGAAGAGGAATTGATTTACCATCTCGGCGCGGCTCACGTACTCCCACACCCCGAAGATGGCGGCAAGGACGATGGCGGTCTTCAGCCCGCGAATCCACACCGACGTGGTCACGGCTGGTTGCCTCGGTGTTGCAGGAGGCTCCAGACCTCGTTGTACCTCGTCCGGAATTCGTCCGAGGCGACGAAGTCCTCGTAGCTGGAGGTTCGCTCTCCTTGCTCGAAGTCGGTGAGCACCCGGGCCGGGCGGTGATCGAGGACCACAGTGCGGTCGCCGAGATACAGAGACTCCTCGATGTCGTGAGTGACGAATAGCACTGTCCGGTCAAGGCTCTCGAGGATCCTGCGGATCTCTTCTTGCATGACGCGCCGGATCTGCGCGTCGAGCGATCCGAACGGCTCGTCCATCAACAGCACGTCGGGCTCGAAAGCGAGCACCCGGGCCAACTGGACACGCTGCTGCATCCCGCCGGAGAGTTCGCGCGGATAGGAGTTTTCGAAACCCTGCAGACCAACCATCTCGATGTAATGGGCGGCCGCCTCGGCCCGCTCGGTCCGCGAGGCGACGCCCTCGATCTCCAGCCCGAACTCGACATTTTTTTGGACGGTCTTCCACGGCGCCAGCGCGTTGGAATAGTCCTGGAATACGAAGCCGATTCGCGGCTTCGGCGAACTGGGTTCGAAGCTGATGGACCCGCTGGTCAACGGGGTCAACCCGTCGATCATCTTGAGGATCGTCGATTTGCCGCAGCCGGACGGCCCGACGATCGTCACCAACTCGCCCGGGCGAAACGAAAGGTCGAGGCCATCGATGATCTTGAGGTCTTCGTCCTGACCGCGCTGGGCGTAGTGCTTGGTCACACCCTTGAGGTGGATGGCCGGGCTGGATGAGGTCTTCGGGCCGGTCATGCCAACGATGTCTCCGACCACCATGGGAACAGCCTGCGCTGGGCCACCTCAAGCAGGCGGAATGCCACGTACCCGATGATGGCGATAAGGGTGATGGAGGCGTACATCCGGCCGAACAGAGCATTGCTCTGGGTGCGGAGGATGTAGAACCCGAGTCCCGACAGCCCCACGACCATGTCGGCAACCACGATGACGATCAGCGCCACCGACACGTTCTGTCGCAGGCTTGATAGGAAATAGGGGAGCAGGCTGGGTATTCCGACCTTGCGGAGCACCTTCACCTCACCGGCGCCGAAGCTGCGGGCGGCATCCTGCAACGTGTCCGGGATGTGTTTGACGCCGGCGATTACGTTGATGACGGCCAGGAAGAAACAACCCCACGCCACGGCGAACGCACCCACCAGGAACGAGTCGGCCAGCACCAATAGCGCCATGGGGACCACTGCCACCGCCGGGATGGCGCGAAAGAAATCGAGCGGCCCGCTCAACCACGAATCGGCCGAGGCGTACCGGCCCACGGCCATTCCGACCACCACCGCCGCTGCGAATCCGACCGCATAGCCGACCAGCGCAGTCCACATGCTCTCGAGCGTGGCGGGTCCGAGATTCGCCCAGTCATCAAGACCCGCCCGCAGGACCTCGTCGGGCGGTGGGATGAACTCTGAGTTGACAAACCCGGTAGCCGTCGCCGTCACCCACGCGGAGAGGATGACGACGACGGCAGTGAGTCCAGGGAACCGCAGGGGCCCTGTCACTTCAACCCCCGATCAAGTTGATTACGGCAGCTGGCTTGGATCCCAGGGGAAGAAGCGACCGTTCTCGATCATCTCTTCTTCGGTGAATGGCAGATCCGAGATGAACGCTGCAACGTCCAGCCCTTCCCCGAGCAGGTCCGCTTCGACCATCATGTCAGCAACACGCTCCATCTGATCGACGAGGTTCTCCGGCCAGGTCACGTACATGTGCGGCGGGTTGCTCCTCTGCGCCTCAGCCGGGACGCCCGAGATGGCCACGGAGATGTCCAGGGCCTCGGCCGGGTTGTCGACGATCCACTGGGAGGCGTCGCGGATGGCAAGGGCCCATGCCCTGATGGTGTTGGGGTTCTCCGCCACGAACTCGGGCGAGGCCGCCATCGGGAACATGCCGGCGCCGAGGTCTCCCAGCATCTCCGGGATACCGTCCGCACCGCCGATGTAGGGGTCACCGATCGAGCGGAAGCCGTTCCCCTCGGTCTGACCATAAGGGATGATTCCGGTGATGAACGGGTAGATCATGTAGCCGACATCGATCTCGCCGGAGGTGAGGAGATCAGGGTGTGCCCCCCAGAATGCTTCGATGAGTTCGACGCTGTCCGGATCGACCCCCACCTGGAGCATGATCGAGGTGAGGAATGCCTCTTCGTTCGACCCTCGGGCGATAACACCAATGCGGGTGCCTTCGAGGTCTGCGACCGTCTGGATCGGGGAGTCTTCGGTTACGATCAGGCGATGCGTGCTGTAGTCAACGCCGTCCACTACTGCGTAGTAGGCATGCGTGGTGATGAATTTGAGTTGCTGCCCGCGCTCGGCCAGTGAGAAAGCCAAAGGCCAACTCGTGTAGCCCATGTGCGCTTCACCTGACAAGGCCGCTTCGGTGGCGCGGCCGGCGCCGCCCTCGAAGGCGAGAATCTCCGGCTCCAGCCCGTAGTGGGCGAAGAAGCCTTGTTCCTGAGCGACGTAGAGGGGCAGGAACTGCGCAAGCGTCGCCGGCATCACCCTGATGTTCGGCGTCTCGGGTGTCATATCGACCATGGCTTCGGTGGTAGTCGTGGTCGGAGCCGCGGTGGTGGTGGGGGCTTCGGTAGTGGGAGCGGCCGTGGTGGCCGGCGCCTGAGTGGTGGTCGGGGCCTCGGTCGCTGCGGGAGTGTCGTCAGCGTCGTCGGATGCACATGCGGTGAAAACCAGTGCGAGGGCGACGAGGAGTACCAGAGGACCCCTGTTGCGGATCCTGAGCATGCTCGCTCCTTTTCATAGAAAGTGAATGCCATTGGCCGCAGAAACAGCCATTGGCTGGGCCGGAGTCTAACCCTCCACTTGGGTTGGTTGCCGGGTGAGTGGCACACCAATTATGGGTCCCAACTGGGGATTAGGGCCATGTAGTTGTGATTTTCCGACTGTCAACGGCGTGACCGGGGTCTCCCCAACCTGGAGTCGGAAATGTTCTACCATTGCTGGGAAGATCGACCCGTAGACGAAAGTACTGTGTATTGAACGCTTGCATTACCAGGGTGGGGATCTGCTTCCTGGATCGTCCCGACGCCCGCAGCCAGGTGGCCCTTTCCAAGGAGGCCGAAGCGCTGGGGTACGAATCGGTCTGGATATGCGAAACCCGGACCGCCCGGGACGCCATCTCGGTGATGGGGGCTGTCGCCCATCAGACCGATCGAATCAAGATAGGGGCCGGGGTGGTGAACACCTGGACCAGGCCCGCCTCTCTCATGGCGTTGACTTTCGCCACTCTCGACGAGTTGGCGCCTTCGCGGATGTTGTTGGGTCTGGGGGCCTACTGGGATCCGCTTGCTTGGAAGCAGGGAGTGATCCGAAGCCGCCCACTGCAGCAGATGCGAGAGTACGTGGAGGTGGTGAGCCGACTGCTCGCCTTGGAGACGGTCACCTTCGAGGGAGATCTGGTGCAGGTGAGAGACCTGCGCCTGGAACTGGGCGAAGGCGCTTCTGAAAGGCCCAAGGAAGTGCCGATCTACATCGGGGCCACCGGCCCCAAGATGCTGGCGCTGTCGGGAGAGATCGCCGACGGGGTGCTGCTGAATGGATTCACTTCTTTGGCCTACCAGGCTCAGGCATTCGATCGGATGGCCGAAGGCGCCGCCCGAGCCGGGAAGTCGCTCGACGACCTCGACCTTCCCCAGGTGGTGGTGGTGAGCGCCGACGAACGCCACCCGGAGCGGGCCTTCCAGGTGGCCCTTCGCATGACCACTATGTATCTGGGACAGCAACCCCACATCGCCTTGGCCAGCGGAGTGCCCCAGGAGCTGCTGGACGAGGTCCGGGACGAAATGGGCGGTTGGCCTCCCCGGGAAGGCGGGATCGAGGCGGCGATACCGCTGGTCCCCACGGAAGTGGTCAGTTCGCTGTGTGTCTGGGGGGACCTGGCCGCCTGCCGTCAGGGTCTGGCGGCCTACGCCACCCGACCCAACGTCTATCCGGTGCCGCTGCCCGTCACCGACAACTACCGGGAGATGATCGAGGCTTTCGCGCCCGGGAGTTGACCCACCGACTACCACACGCCGAGACGGACATCATCTGATCACGCTCTTCCAAGAGGTGCACATTTGCCCTTGGCTAGACGTGGCTGATGGTGAATACTGTCCGGAGCCCGGACCCCGAGTAGGGATGGGTGTCTACGCCCAAGCGGTTGTGGCTGGGATGAGCCTGCCGTGGGTGGGGTCCACCGCCAGGCGCAGCCCTTCCAGTGTGTACGCCCCCAGCAGGGCTCGGGCGTTGTCCTCCCCGAAGACCACCAGGGTGGGAATGCTCCGCCCATCGATGGTGGCGCGTGCCTCCCCGATGTCGTACTCCACAGGCCGTCCGTCGGCCAGCACCAGGCTGATCTTCTCAGTAGGCGCCACGCCCAGGCCCTCCAGCAGGTGGGCGGGCACGATGGTGTAGCTGGCCCCGGTGTCCACCATCGCCTCTATCTCCAGCGAGTGTTGTCCGTCCATGCTGTCCAGCCGGATCGGCCAATTGAAAACGCCCATACCTTGATCCTCCTCTGTGTGCGCACCCCTGTGACCGGCATTCTACCGTGGTGACCTGAGCGCGACGACCCGCAGATTGCGGTTGTTGGGGGAGGTCCGTCCGGCGATGCAGAACTACGCACATATCGGAACCGAGCGCCTGTGCAGATCCATTGGGGTGCTCTGGATGAGAGTCCCGACAGGATAGGGATTTGGTTATATCTATAGATATCTATATTCTTACCTTTATGCCGGATTTACATGGTCCTGATTCCCACATAGTCGGTCGAATCAACATTGATCGACGTAGCCGGGTCTCTATTTCTGCTCAAATAGCCCGTCAACTCACATGGCTCATTGCCACCGGCGTGGTCAAACCCGACAGCTTCATGCCGACGATTGCCAACTTGGCGCAGCATCTCGGGGTCAACGTACACACTGTGCGAGCGGCCTATCGACAGCTTGCCGACGATGGGTTGGTCTCCATGCGCCGAGGATCTCGGACTCTGGTCTTGGGCTACGACCGAGACCAGGCGTGGTCTCGAAGAGAGAATCGTCAGTCAAGTTTCACCATTGGCGTCCTGGTGCCGTCCTTCACTGATTACTACGCGGAGTTTCTCGACGCCATATCCAACGCGTCCGAGGTCGAGGGATGGCTGCCGGTCATATGCCAAACCCGACACTACGACCCGAGGGTTGTTTCCCGCGACATCGATCAGCTCTTCAGCCGGAATGTGGACGGGATCATCGTGATCCACTTCGATCGGCCCGACCGGCAGACCTCTGACATCTTCAGGTCAGCGTCAGACCTCCGGCCCTTCGTGTTCGTGGACAGTACCTGCGCCGACAGTGGCTCACGGATTGTTGTGGATGAGGCTGCCGCTGGTTTCAAGGCCATCAACCATCTGATAGGTCACGGCCATCGCCGCATCGGATTCGTCGACCCGGCGGCTGGATGGGGGGTGTCGAGGTTTGTCGAGGGATCGTCCCCCGCTCTGGCCGCGGTCGGGGCGTCCATTGAAGACGGGTTGATAGTGGCAGCTTCCGATTGGAGCCTGGAAGCGGGCGCCAAGGCCGCGACTCAACTGTTGGAGCACGCCAAGCCACCCACGGCGATCTTCTGCGCCGGAGATGTTCTTGCTCTTGGTGCGATCACCGCCATAAGAGAACTTGGAGGGCGAGTGCCTGAGGACGTTGCCGTCATGGGTTACGGGGAGATTCCGTTCGCCGCACTTGCGGCACCGTCGTTGTCCACCACCCGCCTTCCCGCCGATGACCTGGGCTACGAGGCCGTACGGACTCTCCGCCGCGCCATCGTGACCGGCGCTGCCCAACCTCCGGTCACATTCGAGACCCGCCTGATGCCCCGCCAGTCCTGCGACTGCTCCCAAACCAGCGGGAGTCCGGCGGTCCGCTGACAAGTAAAGGAGAAGAACCATGAGAATTGCCAGCCGAACGACAGGGTATTTCATTGCCCTGCTTGTTACCACAGCCGTGCTCGCCGCGGCATGCGCAGACGATGACGGCCCAGCGACCACCGCAGCGCCGACGCCCGAGACCACGGCTGCACCGGCGACAACCGCCCCGCCGCAGACCACGGCGGCGCCCGAGACGACGTCTGCACCTGAACCTGTGGCGGTGTCCCTCCGGCTCCCATGGTTTCTCGGATCCCAGTTTGCGGGAGAACTCGTAGCACAGGACAAGGGCTACTTCACGGAAGAAGGACTGGACGTGACCATCAATCCGGGCGGATTCGACACCAACAGCATCACATTGGTGGCCGCAGGGACCGACACTTTCGGTCTGCACGATATGAACTCCCTGGTGTTTGCGGCATCAGAGGACATCCCGCTGGCAACGGCGGCGACGTTCCTGCAGAAACACCCCGGGGCGGTGATGGCGCGAGCCGACTCCGGAATCGAGACCCTTGAGGACTTCGCCGGAGCCACCATCGGCTTTCATGAGGGCGGTCCCTGGATGCTGACCCAGGCGATGCTGGTCAAAAACGGCATTGATCTCGACTCCCTTAGCAAGATGACAGTCGGGTTTGACCTGACTCCCCTGCTCGAAGGCGATATCGATCTATACACCGTTTTCGCAACGAATGAGCCGATCCTGGCGGGACTGCAAGGCGTGGAGACCAACGTGTGGGTCCCGTTTGATTTCGGCGTGGAGACGTCGGCAAACGCACTTTTTACCACCAGGAGCTACTTGGAGGAGAATCCGGACGTTGTCTGTGGAATGGTTCGAGCCATCGCCCGAGGCTGGGAATATGCCCACGCCAACCCCGAGGAGACCACCGACATTGTGGTCGCCTCGGACCCGGACAATCTTGACCGTGACACGCAACGTCTGATCCTGGACACCACCTTGGTTCATGTGCGTACTCCCGACGCCATCGAACACGGGTTGGGTTACATGACTACAGGTCGATGGGAAACGGTCATCGACGTTCTCCAGGCCTATGGAGGCCTTACGGTAGACGTGGATGTGAACAGTCTGTTCACGGACGCTTGCTTCTCCTCCTGACCTGAATAGGGGGCCCTTCTCGAGGGGCCCCCTTCAATCTCCAAGAAAGGACGAGCATGGATTTGTTTGACAACACAGCCGGGAATGTGGGCAAGATGCAGTATCACCTGCGAGTCGAGCCGGGAGATGTGGCCGACTACGTGCTGCTGCCCGGAGATCCGGGCAGGACGCTGCTGATCGGGGAGCACCTGGACGATCCGAGAGAGGTCGCTCACCACAGGGAGTATCGGACCGTCACCGGCAAGTATCACGGCATTCGAGTGAGTGGCACGTCAACGGGCATCGGATGCCCTTCGGCTTCGATAGCCGTGGAGGAGTTGGCGAACGTGGGCGTTTCTCACTTCATCCGCGTGGGGAGCAGCGCGGCTTTCGTGCCGGGAGTCCGCAAGGGTGACATCATCATCAATGTCGCCTCGATGCGAGAGGACGGCACTACGGCTACTCTGGTCGACAGCGGATTCCCCGCTGTGGCGGATCACTTTCTCACCGCCGCCCTCATCGAAGCCGCCCAAGAGCTCAGCGCGGAACGTGGCTTCGGGCTTTATGTCGGCATCAACGCCTCCGCCGATGCCTTCTACGCGGAAACCGACGATCGCGTGAAGAACCGGATCAGGCAGAGGATTTTGAACATCGAGATGGAGAGCGCCGCCATTTTCACGATTGCCCACCTCCGTGGTCTCAAGGCAGCGTCGGTCTGTGCGGTGTCATATAACTACACCGCACCGCAGGAGATCGATTATGCGGGTGTCAACCAAGCACTCTTCACGGGTTGGCACAACGCCATCGATGTAGCTCTGGAGGGAATTCGAAAGTACGAGGCTCAGAAAAGTAAGTCATGAACCACCCGGGTGTCGGTACCGGAATAGTGCTCGACTCGGTTGGCGTGACCTTTGGCGGAGACAACCCGGTCGTTGCCCTTGAGGAGGTGAGCCTGGAGATCCCGGCCGGTGAGTTCCTGGCGATCGTGGGGCCGTCAGGGTGCGGTAAGTCCACCCTGCTGCGTGTTGTTTGCGGTCTTCTCAAACCGACTGTGGGAACGGTGTCGGTTCACGGCAAGACACCGGAGCAGGCGCGCCGTGATGTCGAGTTCGGATTCGTCTTTCAAAACCCTGTGCTGTTTCCGTGGTTGCGAGCGTTGGATAACGTCCTTCTCCCCGACAAGATCCTCGGGGAAAGAAGCCCAACCCACGGACCACTTACCGAGAATCTGGCTCGTCGGCTTATGAGGGACGTGGGTCTGGCAGGCTTCGAAGAACACTATCCCGCTCAGATGTCGGGCGGGATGCAGTCGCGGGTCGCCTTGGCACGGGTGTTGATTTACGAGGCCTCGACTCTCTTGATGGATGAGCCGTTTGGGGCTCTTGACGAGTTCACACGAGACCGTCTCAACATGCAACTGCTGGATGTGTGGGCCAAAGCGCAAACTACGGTGCTCTTCGTCACTCACAGCATCCAGGAGGCGATATTCCTCGCTGATCGGGTTGTGGTACTGAGCCCGCGGCCGGGTCGGATCGCACGAGTGGCCACCGTTCCATTCAAACGACCGCGGCCCCTGGAACTTCGTTACGAACCGGCATTCGGGTCTCTGGCGAGCCAATTGCGATCTCTTCTCGAAACAGACGGAGAATCTTGAGCACAGCAAGGAGAGCGATCAGGGTGAACCCATTTGTAGAACGTTGCATCACCAGGTCGAAGCGTTTCATCCCTGCGATCTTGCTGGCGCTTCTAGCCGTTGCCGTGTGGCAGATCGTGGTAGTGGCGGCGGGTGTACCCGCCTATATCGTCCCGGGTCCCGTCGAGATCATGATCGAGTTGGTTGCCGAGGGTCCCTGGCTGGTAGCCGACCTGGGATGGACGATGCTTGAGGCAGTGCTGGGATTCTTGATAGGGAGCGGCGTGGCTTTCTTGACAGCGGTCTTGTTCGTCCATGTCAGGGTGGTCGAACTTGCCGCGTTCCCCTGGGCCATAGTTCTCCAAACCATCCCAATCGTTGCGATAGCGCCGCTGCTCACCATCTGGTTCGGCTACACACTGGTACCCAAGGTGGTAATCGCAGCCATAATCTGCTTCTTCCCGGTCCTCGTGAACACAACTCGAGGGCTGCGATCCGTGAGCAGGCAGGCTATGGAGTTGATGAACGTGCTGTCGGCACGCAAGGCGGCGGTCTTCTGGAGGCTGCGCCTTCCAAGCTCACTACCGTATGTTTTCGCCGGGCTGCGAGTCGCAGCCACCCTGTCGGTGATCGGTTCGATAGTGGCAGAATTCACCGGCGCCGATCGGGGCATTGGGTTCGTCATCGTGCAGGCCAGCTACCGGATCGACACCAGGTTGATGTTCGCGGCCATAGCACTTTCGTCCCTGGCCGGCATCGTGTTCTTCCATGTGATCGGCTGGATCGAAAAAGCCACATTACGCTGGCCTGAAGCCCGGCTGGACGGAGACTAGGGTCCGAGTTGTCCTTCCCACATGACACCGCACGCCCCGGTCACGGTCGACCAGCGGTCATTCCTCACACGGGATCCCGGTATCTGCAGATCGCCGGCGCGCCGGAAGGGGTCGAGCAAGCTCTTCTGAAGCCCTGCTCCACTGCGTTGGACGTTTCCGCCCTGAAGGATCGGCTCAGGTAGCGACCGCTCCGTAGAGATCGGGACGGCGGTCTCGGAAGAAGCCCCACTCGTTGCGGATCTGGGGCACCACCGAGAAGTCGAGGTCGGCGATGAGCACCTCGTCGTCCTGGTCGCCGGCTTGGCTGATGATCTGACCCTTCGGGTCCACCCACACCGATGACCCGTAGAAGTGGGAGTCGGACCCGTCCTGGTCGACGCCCACCCGGTTGACTCCGCCCACATACATGATGTTGTCCACTGCATGGGCGCGAAGTTCCAATTCCCACAGGTAGCGGCTCATCCCGGTGGTGGCGGTGGGCACCACCATCAACTGGGCGCCCTGGAGGGCGAACGCCCGCACGCCTTCGGGGAAGTGGCGGTCGTAGCAGATGTACACCGCGAACTTGATCCCGAAAGGCGTGTCGAAAGTGACGAATCCAGTGTCGCCCGGTGCGAAGTAGTACTTCTCGATTCCGGTGAGAGTGGGGGTGCTCACCAGGGGGATGTGACTCTTGCGGTAGATGCCCAGCAACTCCCCGTCGGTCCCGATCACCGGGGCGGTGTTGAACAGCATGCCCTCGATGGTCTTCTCGTAGATGGGGGCGACCAACACCACGCCGGTTTGGCGGGCCACCTCCTGCATCCGGTCGGTGGTGGGGCCGGGGATGGGCTCGGCCAGTTCGAGGTGGCGGGGATCCATCTCGTAGGGGAAGTAGATGGTATTGAACAGTTCCTGCAAGCAGACGATCTGCGCTCCCTGATCGGCAGCCTGGCGCACCAGGCGCTCCCCTTTGGCGGTGTTCGCCTCTTTGTCATAGACGGTCGACATCTGGATGAGTGCGGTTCTGACAGTGCTCATGCTTTCTCCCAAGGGGTCAGGAAACGAGGTCGGTGGCGATTGTTTCAGAAGGCCGGCGTTTGATGAACCGGCCCATCCCGGCCCGGCCCACGAACTTTCCATCCGAGACCACCGGTTCTCCACGCACCAGCACCGTGTCGGGGGCGCCTTGCAGCACCCAGCCCTCGTAAGGGTTGTAGTCGCAATTGGTCATCTGGGTCTCGGCAGAGAGAGTCTGTTCCCGGTCGGGGTCGAAGATCACCAGGTCGCCGTCGGATCCTGGCATGATCTCCCCCTTCTGTGGGTAGAGGCCGAACAGTTTGGCGGCGTTGGTGGAGGTGATCTCCACCCAGCGGTTGAGCGAGATCCGGTTCTTCCGCACCCCGAAGTTGTACAGAAGGCTCACTCGCCATTCCACTCCGGGCATCCCGTTGGGGATTTTGGTGAAGTCGCCGCGTCCCATGTCCTTTTGTCCCTTGTAATGGAACGGCGCATGGTCGGTGGCCACCAACTGCAGGTCCCCCGAGGCAAGTCCGCTCCACAGCCGCTCCTGATGAGAAGGGGTCCGCAACGGGGGTGAGCAGACGTATTTGGCGCCCTGGAAGCCCGGCAAAGCGAGCCGGTCGTCGGACAGCAGCAGGTATTGGGGACAGGTCTCGGCATAGACAGGCAGTCCCCGTCCCCGAGCCTGCCCAACCGCCCCCAAGGCTTCGGCAGCGGAGAGATGCACCACGTACACCGGAACCTGGGCAATCTCTGCCAGGGCGATGGCCCGCGAGGTTGCCTCTCCCTCGGCTATGGAAGGCCGGGTCGCGGAGTGAAAGCGGGGTGCGGTGCGTCCGGCGGCGACCGCCTGTTGGATGAGCACTTCGATGGCAGGGCCGTTCTCGCAGTGCAGCATAATCAGGCCACCGTTGTCAGAGGTCCACTGAAGTGCCGAGAATATGGCGCCGTCGTCCAGCATCCAGGCGTTGGGGTAGGCCATGAACAGCTTGAAGCTGGAGACCCCCTCTTCGATCATGGCGCCCAGGGAGGGCAGGTACGCCGGTGGCAGGTCGGCGATGATCTGGTGGAAAGCCCAGTCCACTACGGCCTTTCCTTCCGACTTTCCGAACCACTCCTCGAGCGACACCCGGGGATCATCGCCCTTCTCCTGGATGGGGAAGTCGATGATGGTGGTGGTGCCGCCGACCGCCGCCGCCACCGTGCCCGTGTAGAAGTCGTCGGAGATGAAAGTGTTGCCCGCCGGGGTGTCCATGTGAGTGTGAGGGTCGATTCCGCCTGGAATCACCAGCTTTCCCGATGCGTCCACCACTCGGTCAGCGGGAAAGTCACCCAGATCGCCGGTCCTGGCGATCTTCCCGTTCTCGATGAGAATGTCTTCTACTGCGTCCCGGGAGGCGGTTATGACCCGCCCTCCCCTGATCAGTGTGGTGCTCACCAACCTCTCCTTGTTCAACTTCCTCCTAGCCTATTCGACTATGTTGCCGTGATATTCCTATTGGGGGATCGACTTGGACTCAGACATGTACACACCGGACTCCGAAACGGGATTCTCCTCGCCCGCTCGGGTGGCGGAACTCTTGCACCGCCATGCCTACCTGGCCGACCGGGGGCTGGCCACCGCCATCTACCTGGCCCGAAGTCTCCCCCAGCCATTGATGCTGGAGGGCGAGGCGGGAGTCGGGAAGACCGAGGTGGCCAAGGCGCTGGCAGACGCTCTTGCGGTTCCCCTGGTGCGCCTGCAGTGCTACGAGGGCATTGACGCCTCCCAAGCACTGTATGAGTGGGACTACACACGCCAACTGCTCCATCTGCGGGCTGCCGACATCCGGGACGGCGCCGGCGGTGACATCTATAGCGAGGAGTTCTTGCTGGAGAGGCCGTTGCTGCGCGCCCTGCGGTCGGAAGGAAAGTGCGTTCTGCTGATCGATGAGATCGACCGGGCTGACGACGAGTTCGAAGCCTTTTTGCTGGAGATCCTTTCCGACTTCCAGATCAGCATCCCCGAGTTGGGTGTCATTCACTCCTCGGTTCCCCCGTTGGTGGTCCTGACGTCCAACCGCACCCGGGAGTTGCATGACGCTCTAAAGCGACGTTGCCTGTATCACTGGATCGATCTTCCCGAACCTCTCAGAGAGGTGGAGATAATCAGGACCAGGGCGCCGGAAGTCTCCGAGGCGCTGGCTCGCAAGGTGGTCCGGGCGGCGGCGCGCCTGCGGAGAGCAGATTTGGTGAAGACCCCCGGGGTGGCGGAGACCATCAGTTGGGGCCGGGCATTGCAGCGGCTGGGGACCGAGCGCCTGGACACCGAGACGGTCCGGCTCACCTTGGGCGCGGCGCTGAAGGAGCGCGACGACATGGAAACGGCGCAGGGCTTCATCCAGGAACTCGCCGACCTTGAATGACGGCGAGGAGCTCTTCGGGTCCCTGATCCGTTTCGGTCAGCATCTGCGAACTCACCGCTTTGTGTTGGGACCGGGTCGGATTCTGGCTTTCTGCAGAGCGGCTGCGGACCTTGATCCCACCGATCCCGCCGATCTGTACTGGGCAGGCCGGCTGACCCTGGTGGATGACCACCGGCGGTTTGCGGACTACGACCGGGCCTTCGACGAGTGGTTTACCCGCTCCGAGCAGAACCCCTCCAGCCGCCCGGGAGAATTCGTGTTCGGAGGATGGGATGACGAGGGTGCGCCGCTCGGCGCTCACACAGTGTCCACTACCCAAGAGGTCTCGGTGGTCGACCCTTCCGACGACGGCCCCGGTTCCAGCGGTCCGACCGCGTCCCAAGATGAGGTCCTCAAAGAGAAGCGGTTCGATCACTGGACGGAGGAGGATCTGCGTCGGCTGCACCAACTGGTGGCGGGGATCGCGGTGAATCTCCCCAAACGGGTAGTGCGCCGCACCCGCCCCGGACCCACGGGACGGATCGACTTGCGAAGGACCGTGCGGCGTTCATTGCGTAGTGACGGCGAGCCCTTCCACCGGGCCTTTCGACGCAGACGGATCAAACCCCGCCGACTGGTGTTGATCCTGGATATCTCCGGCTCCATGGCGGGCTTCTCGCGCCCGCTCCTCCACTTCGCTTACGCCACTCATCGAGCTGCCCACGGGGTGGAGGTGTTCTGCTTCGGCACCAGGCTCACTCGCATAACCCCCCAGTTGCGTTGGCGGGATCCCAATCGTTCGATAGAAGAGGCGGCGTCTCGGGTGATGGATTGGGAGAGCGGCACCCGGATCGGAGAGTCGCTCGCCCAGTACGTGCGGCGTTACGGCCCCGACTCCCGCAACCGGGGATCGGTGGTGCTGATCTGCTCGGACGGCCTGGAGAGGGGAGACCCGCACATTCTTGGGACAGCGATGGCGCGCCTCGCCCGGCAGGCCTACCGGGTGATATGGGTGAATCCTCTGATGGGGGACCCCGGTTTCCAGCCGCTGACCAGAGGCTTGATTGTCTCCCTGCCTCACATTGATTCCATGGTGGCTGGGCACAACCTGTCGGCTCTGGATCAAATGGCCGGGTTGTTGACTGAATAAATCTCTCAGGAGCCGACCCGCTCCGCCCCTTCGCCCTTATATTGGGGATACAGACGTACAAGAAGATGGGAGAGCGATGAAACCCGCAGCTTTCGAATATCACGCTCCTGAATCTGTCGACGACGCGGCCGGGCTGTTGAGCAGTCATGAGGACGCCAAGGTGCTGGCCGGCGGCCAGAGTCTGGTGCCCATGATGAGCTTTCGACTTGCCAGACCGGCGCGCATCGTCGACATAAACGGGATTGCCGACCTTGATTACATCCGGTATGAAGGGGGTGCCCTGCAAATCGGGGCCACTGCCCGCCAGACGGCGGTTGAAGACTCCTCCGAAGTGGCCGCTCAGGCGCCGCTGTTGGTGGCGGCGACCGGCCATGTTGGCCATAGAGCGATCCGCAACCGCGGGACCCTGGCGGGGAGCGTGGCGCACAATGATCCGGCCTCGGAGTACCCGGCGGTGCTGATGGCCCTGGGCGCCTCCGTCACCGCGGTCTCCTCCGCAGGATCAAGGGTGCTGTCCGTCGAGGACCTGGTGAGCGGGCATTTCCTGTCCACCGCGCTGGGACCCGATGAACTCATCACCGAGGTCTCGGTTCCTGCTCAGTCCGGCGGTCATGGTTTTGCCGAGTTCGCCCGTCGCCACGGTGACTTCGCAGTGGCCGGCGCCGCGGCGGTGGTGACCATGAACGGGACCGGTGTGGCATCGGCCTCCATAACCGCTTTCGGAGGGACCAGCCCCGCCCGGTTGGATGAAGCGGAGGCGGCCTTGGTCGGCAGCGACGGGGGATCCGAAGCGGTGGCCGAGGCCGCGGCTTCGGCCACAGCGCAGTTCCCTTCCACCGATGACATTCACGGAAGCGCCGATTACCGGCGTGCTCTGATAGACGTGCTCACCCGCCAGGCGTTGCAGCAGGCGATCGCCCAGGCTCAGGAGGTGTAATCATGGGCCAAGTTGCCATAACCCTCAATGTGAACGGAAGAAACCAGACCACTTTGGCCGAGCCCAGGGAGATCCTCGCCGACGTGCTGCGAGACCGGCTCGGGCTCACCGGGACCCACCTGGGATGCGAGCACGGAGTCTGCGGGGCGTGCACCGTCCTCTTGGACGGGGAGATGGTGCGTTCCTGCCTGCTCTTTGCGGTTCAGGCCCAGGGCTCGGAGGTCACCACCATCGAAGGCCTGGAGCAGGACGGAGAGTTGCACCCCATGCAGAAGGCGTTCTCGGAGTACCACGGTTTGCAGTGCGGGTTCTGCACCCCGGGAATGATCCTGGCCGGAGTGGACTTGTTGAAGCGCAATCCCGATCCCACCGCTGACGAGGTGCGGGATGACATGGGAGGAAACATCTGCCGGTGCACCGGATACCAAAAGATCGTGGAGTCGGTGCTGGGGGCGGCGCGGGAAATGAACGAGGTGACATCATGACCACCACTCAATGGATCGGCGCTCGAGCGCCGCGTCGGGAAGATCCGGCTCTGATCCGGGGGCGGGGCCGTTACGTAGCCGACATCAACCTGCCGGGGACCCTGCACATGGCCATCCTGCGCAGTCCCTACGGCCATGCCAGGATCAACTCCATCGACGCCTCCGAGGCTCGGGCGGCCGACGGCGTGCACATGGTGATTACGCCCGACGACATCCCCGATCACGTCACGGAGTTCCCGGTGATCTGGAGGCTGCCCGGCCAGAAGGACTCCGGCACTCCCGCCCTGGCTCAGGGCAAGGTTCGCTATGTGGGCGAGCCGGTGGCGGCCGTGGTAGCCGAGTCGCGCTATCTGGCCGAGGATGCTCTCGACGGCATCGACGTCGACTACGAGCCTCTTGATGCGGTCACCGACTGCGAAGCGGCGCTGGAAGAGGGCGCGACGGTGATCAACGAGGACTGGGGTGACAATGTCGCCATCCACCACGTTTTCGCGGGATACAACGCGCTGGGGGTGTGCGGATACGAGCCCGAGGTCTTTGACAATGCCGACGAGATAGTCCGCGGTCGGCTCACCATCGGTCGACACTCGGGAATTCCTCTCGAGACCAGGGGAATCGTGGCTGACTGGGACGAGATCCACGGACGGCTCACCGTTCATTCGGAGTCGCAGGTGGCCAGCTTGTTCCGCACCGAACTTGCAGCCAGCCTGGGCCTTCCCGAGACAGCCGTCCGGGTCCTGACTCCCAACATGGGCGGTGGATTCGGCAATAAGTGGGACCGGTATCCCGAGGACCTGCTGGTGAGTATCGCCAGCATGGAGTTGGGCAAGCCAGTCAAGTGGATCGGCGACCGCCGCGAAGGACTGATGGCCACTGTGCACGGTCGGGCACAGGTCCAGGAGTGGGAGATGGCGTTGCAAAGCGACGGGACCATTCTGGGACTTCGGGGCAAGGTCATAAACGATTTGGGTGCTCATCTGCACAGCGTCGGCATCGGCCCTGCATGGGTTACCGGCGCGGCGGCGCCCAACCAGTACAAGATCACCAACTATTACTGCGATGTGATCGCGGCGGCCACCAACAAGACGCCGTCCAGTACCTTCCGCGGCTTCGGAGGCCCCGAGGGCATCTTCGGAGCGGAGCGGATGATGGACAAGGCCGCCAAGCACCTGGGCATGGACCCGGCCGAGTTGCGTCGCATGAACATGATCCAGCCCGACGAGTTCCCCTGGTTCAACGCGGCCGGCGCCGTGTATGACTCGGGCAACTTCCCGGCCTGCCTGGACAAGGCTTTGGAAGCGGCGGACTACGACCGGCTCCGTGCTGAGCAGGCGGAACTGCGTGAGCAGGGCATATGCCGTGGGATCGGGATCGCCAGCTACATCCACGTGTCGGGATTCGGGCCTTCACCCATCCTTGGGTATCTCAGCTACTACACCGGCGGATACGAAGGTTCCACGGTGAAGGTCGACCCCAACGGTAAGGCAACGGTCTACACCGGGATGATTCCCATGGGACAGGGCACCGAGACCACCTTGGCGCAGGTGGCCGCCCATCACCTGGGGATCGACATGGACGATGTCCGGGTGGTGTGGGGCGACACCGACCAGACCCCCTACACGGGGTTCGGATCGGCCGGGAGTCGCTCCAACGTCGCCGCAGTGGCGGTGATCAGGGCGATCGATGAGATCAAGGCCAAGGCGGTCCGCATCGGCGCCGGCATGCTGGAGGCTGACGCCGAGGACCTGGAGTACGCCGATGGCATGGTCTCGGTGAAGGGCGCCGAGGAAATGCGCTCGGTTAGCCTGGCGCAGGTGGCTCAGCAGGCCTATTGGGCCCATGCCCTTCCCGAGGGCGACCAGCCCTTCCTGGAGGCCACCTACGTCTACGACCCGCCCAACTTCACCACCGCTTCAGGATGCCACCTGGTGGTGCTCGATGTGGACATCAACACCGGCAAGATCACCTTCCGCAACTACGTGGTTGTGGACGACTGCGGTCCGGTGATCAATCCCTTGCTGGTGGAGGGACAGATCCATGGAGGAGTCGCCCAGGCTCTGGGCGGGGCGCTGCTGGAAGAGTTCGTCTATGACGAGGACGGCCAGTTGCTGACGACATCCTTCATGGACTACCTGCTGCCTTCCTTCACAGACGTTCCCGAGATGGAGATCCACCACGTGGTGACTCCCTCTCCGCACACCGACGGAGGGTTCAAGGGAATGGGTGAAGCCGGGACCTTCCCGCCGGGAGCGGCGGTGGCCAACGCGGTCAGCGACGCGCTCAGTCATCTGGGTGTGGAGGCTGACGAGTTGCCCATCACCCCCAGCCGGCTGTGGGGTCTCATCCAGGAGGCCACCGGGTAGGCGCGATGGATACTCAACTAGCTGGGAAGGTGGCCCTGGTCACCGGCGCCAGCCAGGGGATAGGCCGCGCCATTGCCAAGGCCTTTGCCGACGAGGGCGCCCAGGTTGGTCTCTTGGCTCGCAACCGCAAGCGTCTTGACGAAACCCTGGAGATGATCGGAGGGTCGGGCGTCGTGGCGCCCTGTGACGTGACCGACCCGCCCGCCATCGCTTCGGCGGTTGAAAAGGTTGTCTCGGCTCTGGGACGGCTGGATGTGGTGGTGAACAACGCCGGCACCAGGCAGAACTTTCGCCGCCTGGACGAATTGTCGATTGAAGAATGGGACAGGGTGATCGGGGCCAACCTGTCGTCGGTGTTCTATGTGACCCGAGCCGCGGTGCAGCATCTGATCGAGCAAGGCAGCGGGTCGGTGGTGAACGTGTCTTCGATTGCCGGCCCACTGGGCTTTCCCACCATCGGGTCCTACAGCGCCTCCAAGGCGGGGGTGATCGGGGTTACCAGGACCATGGCTGCGGAGTGGTGCGAATTCGGAGTGAGGGTCAACTCGGTGGCGCCGGGGTGGACCACCTCGCCCATGAATGTCGAGTTGCGCACCGACCCCGGCAATGCCGAAGTCCTGGAGACCATCACCTCCAAGATCCCCATGGGTCGGTTCGCGGACGCCTCGGAGGTCGCACGGGCAGTGGTGTTCCTGGCGGGGGCCACCGGGAGCTACATCACCGGCCAGACGCTGATGGTGGACGGCGGCTGGAGCATGGTCTAGGGAATGAGTTGGTAGGACTGGTGAGTGTGAAAAGTTGGCGTCGGACGGCTGTAAAAAGGGCGGTGCGGGGTTGTCTTTTGTCCCACTCCTGTTGCATATTGAATACTGTCACGAAAAACACCTCCCGGCCCGTTTCGACGTCACCGCGGCCGCGGCACTCCCACGGAGGTCATAAACCTGTCGAAGAGCCACCCTGGCGGGATCGTCCCGGCGCGCTCACTCGACCCAAGGCGGTGGTGGCGGGGGTGGGCCCAAACGGGGATAGACACCTGCCCATTTTTCGCGGGACAGGGGTTGGTTTTCGCGACTCAGAGCGGGGATTCACCACTCTGGCGCCCGCCCGTCCGGCTGACTTCCATGTAGAGAGGGCCGGACGTGGCTGACAGGTCACAGGTCCGCGCCGCGCTTGGGCGGGAGGTGGCCACCTATCGGGAATCCAATCCTCGTTCGGTCGAGTTGTCCGAACGCGCCCAGAGGGTGCTGCCGGGAGGAACCACGCGAACCACCACATTCTTTCCGCCGTTTCCTCCCTTCCAGATCCGGGGCGAGGGATGTCACATCATCGATGTTGACGGCAATCGCCGGGTGGACTACCTCAACAACTACACCTCTTTGATCTGCGGGCACGCCCACCCGCACATTCTGAAGGCAGCCCAAGAGGCCGCGGAGGGAGGCACCGCCTTTGCGGCTCCAACCGAGTACGAGGTGCGCCTGGCCGAGATGATCTGCGAACGGGTGGCTTCGGTGGACCTGGTCCGGTTCACCAACTCGGGGACCGAGGCGACCATGGCCGCCTTGCGGTTGGCTCGCTCCTACACGGGAAGGTCGAAGATCGGTCGGTTCGAAGGCAGTTATCACGGCACCCACGACTACACGACCACCCCAGGCGCCGGGGTTCCCGACTTGATCTCCGAACTGGTGGTTGACCTGCCGTACAACGATGTGGAGGGTTGCCAGAAAACCCTGGAGGGACTGGGCCACCAACTGGCCGCCGTCATCGTCGAACCGGTGCTGGGTGCTTCGGGAGTCATCCCGGCTCGTCCTGAGTTTTTGCGTTTCCTCCGCCAGGCCACCACTGCTGACGGATCGTTGCTGATCTTCGACGAGGTGCAGACCCTTCGGCTTAACCGGGGCGGCGCCGAGGCTATCTACGATGTCCGGCCCGATCTGAGTACCTTCGCAAAGATCATCGGCGGGGGCTTTCCGGTGGGGGCGTTCGGCGGATCGGGCGAGGTGATGGAGATCATGAATCCGGTGTCGGGCGACATATCCTGGGGCGGCACCTTCAACGGAAACCCGGTGACCGCCGCCGCCGGAATGGCCTGCTTGGAGATGCTCACCGGCCAGGTGATAGCCGAGTTGAACGAGTTGGGGGAGTACGCCATTGCCGGCCTCAATCAGGCCTTGGCGGATGGCCCGGTGCCCGGACAGGCCACCGGCATGGGGTCGCTGTTCAATCTGCACCCCACCTCCGAGCCGGTCACCGACGCCCACGCCGTGAACCGCGCCGATCCCGACCTGCGGCGACTGTTACATCTCGGCCTCATCAACCGCGGCTTCTACCTCTCCGCCCGGGGCACCGCCTGCTTGTCAACCCCCATGGCCAGGGCTGAAGTAGATGATCTGATCGCAGCCACCGCTGACGTCATCGGGGATCTGGGGAGTTGAATGTGGTGACTTCCCGTGTGTCCAAGACCGGAACCAACTGTTGAGGGAGGTCAGATAGCACCGTGGATCCCGGATTAACCGGCAAAGTGGCCCTGGTCACCGGCGCCAGCCAGGGTATAGGCCGCGCCACTTCTGTGGCTCTGGCCAAAGAGGGGGCGCATGTGGCTCTGCTGGCTCGCAGTCGCCTGGGCTTGGAGGTGACGCTAGAGATGGTGGGGGAGTCAAACGGTCTGGTAGTACCTTGTGATGTGACCGACCCGGAGGCTGTCACCTCCGCAATAGAAGCGATTCTCAGTGAGTACGGAAGGCTGGACGTACTGGTCAACAACGCCGGCCAGCGGCAGCGCCGTGCACGGCTGGACCAATTGGAAGCCGAGGAGTGGGAGCGGGTGGTGAAGGTCAATCTGTCGGCCGTGTTCTATGTCACCAGGGCTGCCGCTCCCCATCTCATCGAGCAGGGAGCGGGGTCGGTGGTGAACATCGCTTCCATCGCCGGTCCGTTTGGCATTCCTCGAATTGGGGGGTACGCGGCGGCCAAGGCCGGCATCATCGGTGTCACCAAGACCATGGCCGCCGAGTGGTGCGAGTTCGGGGTGAGGGTCAATACAGTGGCGCCCGGATTCATACAAACACCGATGAACGCCCCGTTCCGCAACAATCCCGGCAATGCCGGCCAGGTGGCGACCATCGAATCCAAGGTTCCCCTGGGTCGGTATGGCTCGCCGGATGAGGTGGCTCAAGCGGTGGTGTTCCTGGCCGGCGCCTCCGGCAGCTACATAACCGGTGAGACCCTGTTTGTAGACGGCGGCTGGAGTGTGGTTTAGGCGCGGTGGTGCAGGAGTTGAGGCGGTCGTCTAAAGAAGGAGGAAGGTAGCCCCATGGATACGCAACTGGACGGAAAGGTTGCATTGGTCACCGGCGCCAGTCAGGGCATCGGTCGCGCCATTGCCATGGCCCTGGCCGGGGAGGGCGCACAGGTGGCGCTGCTGTCCCGTCGGCGCTCCGGCTTGGACGAGACACTGGCATTGATCGGGCGATCGAACGGATTGGTCGTACCCTGTGACGTGACCGACGAGGGGGCGGTGGCGTCGGCCGTCAAGAGGGTGGTCGCCACCTTCGGGGGATTGGACGTGGTGGTGAACAACGCCGGTCAACGGGGACGCCTCGCTCGGGTGGAGGAATTGGAGGTCCCCGAGTGGGAGAGGATCATCGCCACCAACCTCTCCTCGGTCTTCTATGTGTCCCGCTCCGCCGGGCCCTATCTCATCAAGCAACGTTCGGGATCGGTGGTGAACATCGCCTCCATCGCAGGTCCCTTCGGCTTTCCCCAGCTTGCCGCAAACGCCGCCGCCAAAGCCGGGATGATCGGTCTCACCAAGACCATGGCGGCCGAGTGGAGCGAATTCGGCATCAGGGTCAATGCGGTGGCGCCGGGTCCCACGGCAACACCGATGAATGCCCCGTTTCGCAACGACCCCGCCACCGCCCATCAAGTGGCGGCCATCGAATCCTCGGTCCCCTTGGGCCGGTACGGATTACCAAAGGAAGTAGCCCAAGCCGTCGTCTTCCTCGCAGGCTCCACCGGCAGCTTCGTAACCGGCCACACCCTCTTCGTCGACGGCGGCTGGAGCGTGGTTTAGATACGGTGTATAACTGTGTCTAAACACTGACAACAACAGACTATGATCAATAAGGCACCACCCCTGGGTGAGTAGCCCAAGGCCGACGGCTCCGACTACGGTCGGGGCCGTTTCTCTTGCCGTTCGCGAATCTCAAGGATCGGAACCTCCCAAGACTCGACTTTGAGGAGACTGCGGTACTTGGGTTCACCACTGTCATTCTGGGTGCGACACACCATTCCCAGGACACTGGCGTCCACTTGAGTCAAACGTGACTGCGACCACCGCTTGGCTGCGGCCTTGGAAAGCGATGCGACCGGTGTCTTGTGTTTGTCCAGCACCTGCACCCGCCCGTTTGGCACCTTTTGCAGAGTGACCGGGTCCCCGGCCTGCAGCCTGCGCAAAGACCGGTGGATGCGGTGGTCCGCCTGCTTGCGGCCGGCGAAGTCAATGTAAAGGTCCTTCATGCCCAACACCTCATACCTGAGGTCAACGAAGCCGGAAGGCTGGCTCTTGGCCACTGCGGCCTTGCGATTCAAAGTTGATTTCCGGATCTCCGCAAAATAGAGATTGGGGCTATCCCGGGAGTCGATGAGTGCGAGGGTGTGGCGGGCGCGCGTCATGGCAACGTAATAGAGGCGTCGCACTTCCTCGGTGGATGGAGTGCTGGTGTTCCGGCCTTTCCTGAGGCCTCCCAGCACCAAGACATGATCGAATTCCAGACCCTTGGCGGCATGGATAGTGCTCACCAGAACTCCCTCGCCGATTATGTGAGAGCGGTGATGGTCGGCCAGGCCCTGATAGATAGCGTCAACGACTTCGGCGGCGGGCACCGGCTCATCGCCGGCCTCTTCTTCGAGTCCCTTCAGCATCCGGTCGGCCATTGCCATCCACAGGGAACCGCTGGCGTCAACTCTGCATGTGGCCGCAAGGTCTCCTCGCATATTTGGAATGTGGACGTCCCGCCGTTCGTTGGACTGAAGGTCATCCAGCAGGTGTCTGAATTCGCGTATGCGACTGAGACGGGGTAGACCCTCGGGGATTGCTCTACGAACCGGTACACCTTTTCTCTCGATAAGCGCTCGAACTGGCGCCAAATCCCCATGACTCCACGCCAGGACTGCAAACTGGCTCCAATCAGGAACGGAATGCTGCTTCCGGCGTGGATCTTCACCGAGTTTCCTCAGGCGCTCGATCTCGGCGAGGGTGGCCTCGGCCACCGAGATCCTGTCCACATCAATTCGTGAGACCCGTCCCCGAGTGAGGGAGTCCAATCTTTGCCAAACACCTCCTGAAGGATGGAACTGGCGGGCCTCGTTGATACGGATGGGGTGATCTACTTTCATCCGGTCGCGGTTATGCCGGATCAGATGGTTGGTCGTCTCGATGATGTGGCGGGTGGAGCGGTAGTTCTCGACCAGATAGTGGCGTTCAGCGCCGAAGTCGCTCTCGAACTGCCGCAGATAGCGAACATTGGCCCGTCGCCATGCGTAGATGTTCTGATCGTCGTCACCCACCGCCAGGATGGTGGCTCGGCGGTCCTCGTCTGCTTCCTGCCCGGCTCGGCGAGCGATTTGAGTGATCATCTGGTACTGGTCGGCGTCGATGTCCTGGTATTCATCCACCAGGACATATTCGAAGCCGGCGAGAAGCCGGTCTCGCAGTTCGTCTGGCCCGGCGCCGATGATTTCCTCTTTTCCGGCCAGGCGGCGGTTGGCCTCCCTGACGATCTCGTCGAAGTCGATCCGATCGTCGTCGGCAGCCCTAACGCGTTCGGCGAGGGAACGCTCGGTTAGCCGCAATGCCAGGGAGTGATAGGTATGGACGGCAACCCGGCGGGCCGAATCGCCCACTAGTTCTCGGAGTCGCACTCGGAGTTCGTGCATGGCCGAGCGATTGAAGCAGATCACCAGCAGGCGTTCGGGGCGGATTCGCTCGACCATGAGGAGGTAGGCGGCGCGGTGCACCACCACCCGGGTCTTCCCCGAGCCCGGGCCGGCCAGCACCAGCAGGTTGCGGTCCTTGGGGGCGGTGATGATCCGTTGCTGTGCCTCGTTCCCGAGGCTTTCGACGATCTCCTCGTAGTTCTCCTTGGACGTGGGTCGCCTCAACGCCTCGATCTCACCCGAAAAGTAGCGGCGGTTGAATGCCAGGCCGGACAACCTGAAGTAGTCGCCCACATAGCGACGAGCCTGACCCCCCAGACTCGTCTGGGAGTCCTCGGCATAGCGTCCGATGGCGTGGATCTGGATCATCTTCTGTTGGTAATGGTCCCGGAGAGGGCGGTAGTCCTCATCCGAATACTTCTTGCCCTTGGCCTCCTCGTGCATGCGAAGGGTCATTGCCTGACGAAAGACCGACAGTCCCTTCTCCAACCTGATGACGTGATTCTCGTCAAGGAACAAGAGAGCTTTTTCAATGGCCACCAGGACGTCGCCAAGGTCTAGGGACAGCCCCAAACGTTCCTCCACTGCCCGATGCAGTTCCTCTAGAGAAAACCGGACCAAGCGTTGACCAACCAGGTTGTGTTGATCTGCCGTGTTGCCCAGCACAGCCAAAACGACCCTGCCTACCTCGTTCCGCAATCTCAACTGTTCCCCCAATTCATCCCAGGAGACCTCCAGACGCATCCCGAGCCGTCGGCGTCCCCGGCTCTGCAGGGTGACCGGCACCTGCCTGCCCACGACTCTTCTGGTCCAACCTTTCAATAAGGCAAGGACGCCATCGGTGACCATCGTCAAGTCACCGGCCCGCAGTTGCTCCTGCAGTTGGGGTATGGAGACCTCGACTTCATCTTCCGGGCCCGCGTTCGGCGACTGCTCCCGAAGCCGCTTCACAAGTATCTCTTGGGCCTCGGCGATTTGCTTGAGCCGGTTTGGGGAGGTGTGGCCTCTCTTGTGATGTATCCACGCCGAGAAATAGATACCGCTCTCCAGGACGCCGGCGCGGGTCATCTCGTGCAGGGTCCTGAAGATCTCTCGAGTGAAAGCTCGGTTGGCCCGTGCCGGATTGTTCCGGTGCCGATGGTTGAGATACTTGAATTGAGTTTGGAAAGAAGGAAAGCAGGCGATTTCATCAACCTCGATGCCCTCTCTGAGATCGGCGAGGTGAAGGCGGCGAAGCACCTGTTCCCACCTCTTCTTCTTGGAGAATGACAGATGAAGCGTTTCCAGCTTTCCCAGGGACTCTTCCAAGTCAGGCACCGCCGGAACTCCCTGGTAGAGGCGGGTGCGGTTCTCGTTGCGCAGAACGAATCGGGCCCGTTCCAACCACGAGATTGCGGTCCTGACCAGCGTGCCGACGTAGCGACTCTGCTCGTCGAAGGAGAAGTCGGTGTCCGGGGTGCGTATCAGGTCACCCGGCGAGACGATGATCTCTTCGGTGTCGCGGTGCCGCGCTGCGCGGATCGCCCGTAGGATCTGGGCTATGTCGCGTTTGGTTAACCGACCCCGCGCGACCAGGTCGAACTGCCTCTCCAAGTCTCCTTTAGCAAAGAGCAGTACGCAATCGGCCGACTGGCCGTCCCTGCCGGCCCGCCCGGCCTCCTGGAGGTAACTCTCGATGGAGGCAGGGACATCGGCGTGCACCACCAGCCTCACGTTGCTCTTGTCGATTCCCATGCCGAAGGCGTTGGTGGCAACGATGATCGGCAGTTCCCCCCCTATGAAGGCATCCTGGACCCGCTTCTTGTCGGGAGGATCGAGTCCGCCATGGAAGTGCTCGGCGTTCCATCCTGCCAACTGCAGCATATCTGCGAAGTGCTCCGTTCTGTGGCGGCTCCGGGCGTAGATGATCGCCGCCCCGGATGCAGGCGTCTCCGGGTCTTCGGCAATTCCCTCTCGCAGCAATTGGTCGATGCGTCTGACCTTTCGAGAATTGGGGATCTCCTCGACCCTGAAGTGGAGGTTCTCCCGATCGATTTGATCGGTGGCGAGTTCCCGCAAATCCTTGCCCAGGACCTCTCTGAAGTGGGATCGTATTTCTAGGCGCACATCCAGCTTGGCCGTGGCTGTGAAGCATCGGATAGGAGCGACACACACACCTTCATTGTCTGAGAACTCCTTTATGAATCTCGCTGCGTACAGGTAGTCGGGACGGAAGTCGTGTCCCCACTTGGAGATGCAATGAGCTTCGTCGAACACCCAGGCGACTATCTCCCGGTGCCTGATTGCGGACGCAAATGAGGAACTACGCAGTTGTTCGGGAGAAACGTACAGGAGCGCGAATCGACCCAATCGGATGCCTTCCAGCACGTCGCGGCGCTCGATCATGGTCTGCAGGCCATTCAAGGTGGCAGCCAGAGTTGGAGTCTGCGTCCGTTTGTTGAGGTTTTCGACCTGGTCTTTCATTAGGGCCTGCAGGGGAGAGATCACCACGGTGAGAGCTCCCCTCTGTTCGTTGTGGACGATGGCGGGAAGTTGGAAGCCCACCGACTTGCCGCCGCCGGTGGGCATGATGGCCAGGACCGACTGGCTAGCGATGCCGTCTCTCACGATCCGCTCCTGAAGGCTTTCCCCGTCGGTGGTTGTGGGGGTGGCGCGAAACTCATCGAATCCGAAGTAGTGTCTGAGCTTTTGCTCCGGGTCATGATGCTTGGAGCAATATCCGCACTCGGGGCGCCGGCACGGAACGCTCCGTATCTTCCGAACGAATTCCGATGCCGCCGGAAACTGGCGGTGGACCCACCGGGGTAGCACGGATTCGGTCCCGGCCACCGTCAGCCAGGCAAGTGAATAGGCCACCGCAGGTCGAGTCTCCGGTTTCTCGATCAGGTCGGGAAGTTCAAAGCGGATGGCTTCCCGGCAGGCCCGTTCGCCCGCGAAGTGCTGGAAGCCTTTGACCACTCGATGGTGCGATATCTTCTTCGCGCCGAGTTCTTCCAGGAGGAGTCCTGTTCCCTGCAACCTCAGGGGCGAGGTTCCTCCCGGACCGTCGGAATCATCGAAACAGCTGCGGTAAACCCACAACAGGCGTTCCCTTTGGCGATCCTTCTCCTCGAGGAGCTCCCAACAATCCTCAAGGAGTCTGAGAGCTATGCGGCAGTCGGCAACCGGGTCGTTCGGCTCGGCGCCGATCAGCTTGTAGTCCTTCACCAGGCTGTGATAGGGCTGCTGGGGTTTGGCCAGCGGCGCTAGGTAGAGGGTGTCCACCACCGGCAGGTCCAAGAGCCGCGATCCTGGTAAATGTTCCTCCATGAATCGGCGGTCATGAGCCACGACGTTGTGTCCCACCACGAAACCCGCCCCTTCTCCAAATTCGTCCAGAAGTCGTACCGCTTCTCGGGATGACGAAACCGGGGTTTCCAGTTCTTGATTTCCCCATAAGGCCCCAATCTCAGCTATCTCCCCGTTCACGACCTCCAGATCCAAGACAAGACACCGTTTGGCAAAGGCCTGCCACCGAGGATTGGTAACTCTTGAGTGATCAGGTGGGCTTTCACCCTGACCTTGATGCGTCACGCTTGTTGATATTAAACGAACGTGTGCAAGTTGCCGCTTAGCGCCATTGCCGGACTCCGGTGGTAACCGGTGTCGATGGACACTGGAATCTGCGGATGCCTTCTACGGTATGGATACCGGTGAGGTCCCTGATTCGGTGGCAGGGTCCCTGCGGAGCATCTTGGGTTACTTGACGGTTCTGTCCGCCCTGCTGTCCGACGATTCCTCCACGCCGGGCCAGCGTTTCAACCAGGCGCAGACTTCCATGCCTTTGCCCCAGGTGAGACTGGACCCGACGATTCGGACCGATTCGAACTCACCTCGATCTTGCCATGCACCGAAGTCTCAATGGGCCCCGGTCACCATGGAAATGCAAGAGGCGCTTCACGGTGTCCGTTTGGGCCGTGAAGCGCCTCTTTGTGTTGTTGGTTAGGTTTTGGTCAGGCGGTCCACTGCAGTCCGGCGCCGACGGTGTTGACCGAGAGGTCCTCGTCGAAGATCACCATCTTGCCATCCCTTCGGGGCTGGTCTTCTCCGGCGGCCTTCTTGTCCAGGGCCTTGAGTACCGCTTCAGGGGTGATGGGCAGTTCGGTGATCCAGACCCCGATGGCGTCGTAGACGGCGGTGGCGATGGCGGCGGGTTGGCTGTTGTTGGCCATTTCGCCGATGCCTTTGGCGCCGTAGGGACCGTCTTCGGAGGGATTCTCGATGATGATGGTCTCCAGGTCCGGCATGTCCAGCGGGCTGGGTGCGTAGTAGGACCCGAATCCGCTTCCCCGGTGTTCCACGGAGGGGTAGTAGGGATAGCTGGTCTCCAGCACTCCCAGTCCCAGACCCATGATCGCGCCACCCTGGATCTGGCCTTCCACCAGCGACGGGTTGATCGCTCGGCCCACGTCGTAGGACTGGGTCAGCTTGGTGACCCGGACCTCGCCGGTGACGTCGTCAACCTCCACCTCCGCCACGCAACCCGCATAGGAGATGGCGGCATGAGGGGGGCTGTCCACCTCGCCGGTGCCGGGATCGGTGAATGCCGCGTAGGGATTCAACTGGGCGCCGGTGCCGGTGACCAGAATTCCGTGACCGTACACGGCCGCGCCGGCCACCTCTCCCACGTCCATTCCCTCGTCGGGGAGGCCTTTGACGCTGACCCGTCCATCTTCGATTTCCAGGTCCTCGGGACTGATCTCCATCTCCTGGGCTGCCACGTCCAGCAACTTCCGCTGCACTTCCCGAGCAGCCTTGAGCACGGCTTTCCCTGCTACAAAGGTGGCGCGGGAAGCGAATGTCCCGGTGCAGACCGGCGAGGAGTCGGTGTTGGAGTTGTCGAATGTCACCCATTCGTAGGGGACGCCGATAGTGTCCGCCACGATCTGGGACTGGATGGTCTTGGCGCCGTTGCCGATGTCGGCGGTGCCCGAGAACACATCGATGCGTCCGTCCGGCTTGACTTTGATCCATGCCTGGGAGGGATCGCCGTTCTGGTTCATCCCCGTGGGGTATTCAATAGCGGCTATGCCGCGTCCTCTGTGAACAGCCATTAGTGTCCCTCCGTCTTCAGTTGTCCGACCAGGTGATCCGGCAGCAGGTCTCCCGAGCGGGGATCCCTGGTCATACCCGCATAGGCGCCTTCCAACTGGACGCCTTCGGCGCCGGCCAACGACTGAAGCACGTCCACCGTGCTCGGATCTGTGTAGCGGATCCGGTTGGGCGAGGTGTCGTTGATCCGGTTGGCGTTGAGGAGACGGACCTCGTAGGGATCCATGCCCAACTCGTTGGCCACCCGGCTCATGTGGGTCTCCACCGCAAACGAGATCGACGTTACCCCAAAGCCCCGCATGGCGGTGGTGGGCACCCGGTTGGTGAACACCACGTAGCCGTCGAAGTGCAGGTTGGGGATGGTGTAGGCCCCGGTGTGGTGGAAGCTGTGCTTGGTCACCCCGTAGGGCGAGAACCTGGCATAGGCGCCCGAGTCGTGCAGCGTCAGCATCTTGCGACCCAGGATCCAGCCGTTATCGGTGACCGCGTCGATGATCTCCATGTGCCAGGGCGCCCGGGTGGAAGAGGCCAGGAATTCTTCTTCCCGGGTCCAGCGCCACTTGACGGGCCGGCCCGCCTTCATGGCGGCCAGGGCGCTTACCGTGTCGCTGGCGGTGTCGACCTTGCCGCCGAAGCCGCCGCCCACCGTTCCTCCGACCACCTTCAGCTTGTTGAGAGGGACCTGCAGGTGAGCAGCGATCACGCCCATGGTGAAATACAGCGCCTGGGTGCAGGAGTAGATGGTCAAACGGCCATCGGACTCCGGTACCGCCAGGCAGACCTGTGTCTCCACCGGCACATGCTCGATGGCTGCGGGACGGTACACGCCGGAAATGATCTTGTCAGCCTGCTCGAAGGCCTCGTCAATGTCGCCCTTGCGGATCTTCCGCCGATCCATCTCCCCTTCGAAGTGGGGATACCAGTTCCCCCAAGGGTGGATCTGGGCGGAATCGGAGTCGAAGGCCTTGCGCACATCGAACAGCGCGGGACGCTCGGAGTATTCGATGTCGATGGCGTCCACGCCCGCCATGGCGGTGTCCACGTCCTCGGCTGCCACCAGCGCGATGGGCTGGCCCTTGTAGCGGACCTCGTCCTTGGCCAGGAGAGGCTCGTCGGCCGGGATGCCCAGCGCCTCGAGGTGTCCGTAGGTGAGGAGTGGCACGTCCTCCCAGGTGATGACGGCCCGCACACCTGGCATGGCCTCGGCACGGGAAGTGTCCATCCGGGTGATAGCGGCGTGGTGATGGGGCGAACGCAACATCTTGGCCCACAGCATTCGGGGTACCCGAACGTCGTCCACGAATTGGGTGGTTCCGGTGACGTGCCCCATGGCGTCATAGCGGGGCAGTCGGGCTCCTACTGCTTTCATACTGCACCTCCCGTCTTGATGACGACAGTGTTCTTATCCACCGCCGTCGAGCTGAGGTCGAACTCTGAACTCTTCACCGCGGCGGCCACAGCCTCCAGGATCTTGTTGTAGCCGGTGCACCTGCAAACGTGTCCGCTGATCGCTTCGGCTACCGAGTCAAGGTCGTCACTTCCGCCCCCGTTCACGTAGGCGGTGGCGGCAACCACCAGGCCCGGTGTGCAGAATCCGCACTGCATGGCGTAGTGGTGGATGAACGACTGCTGGATGGCCGACGGTGAGTCGGGCGTGCCCAGGCCTTCGACCGTGGTGACCTCCGACCCCACCGCGGTCACCACCGGGGTGAGGCAGGAGCGCCGTGGCTGTCCGTCGATCAGAACGGTGCAGGCGCCACATCCCCCGGATTCGCAGCCTGCCTTGACGCTGGTGACATCCATTTCTTCACGTAGGACGGTCAGCAGAGAGGCCAAGGGGGGGCTTGTCACGTTGTGGCCGGCGCCGTTGACTTCGATTCTCACGCTTGCTCCTTCAGTTGTGTGAGAACCCTCTCCACCAAGGTGGGGAGAGTCCTACCGCGATACCAGGCCGAGGCCAGGGCATCGTCTGCCAATGTCACATCTTCGAGCGCCGCCTGACCGGCCTCCGACGGGTCGTTGGCTGCTGCCTCGGCAGAGGAAAGGCGGACTCCTGTGCTTGCTGCTCCGGTCGCCGCCAACCTGACTTCACCGTCCGATGCCAAAGCCCCGGAGACGGCCAATGGGGTGAAGTGCTTGGTGTGGGGTCGACGAAGCGCCTCGAAAGCTCCGGCGGCCGGGAGCTGGAATGACACCTCCAGCAGCAACCGGCTCCCACCGCTCGACAGAAATTCGGCCAAGCCCTCGGTGCGCTCGCCTCCCTCGCCCGTCGAACGGACGGTGGCGCCAAGCGCCAGAAGGGCGCCTTGCAGGTCACCTACCGGAAATTCCTCCGAAGCTATGGCGCACAGATTGCCGCCGACCGTCCCCTGTCCTCTGATAGCCGGGTCCCCGATGTTGGCCGCACAGGGTCCCAGCGGCGCCGGCAGTCCTGCCAGATCCGCCAGAGGAGTAGTGGCCCCGATCGTCACCGTCGAACCATCCTGGTTGACATAGGACAGCCCGGCTTTGTGAAGAAGCAGCACTTTGGAGGGTTGTGCTCGGTAGGAGTTGAGGAGATTCATCATTATCGTCCCACCCGCCATGACCGAGACGCCTGACCCGTCTCCGAAGTCAGCCGCGGCGGCCCTTGACGAGTCGGGAATCCGCACGTCAATATCCATATGGCTCCTATCTACAGTCTCTTGCCGTATGTCCCATGCTGTGGCATGGGTGTTATATTGTCCGTAAACACTAGCGCAGAACGGTTGGACAAGTGATGGGGCCTGGCGCTTTGATAGCATCCTGGTTGGGCGCCCGATATAAAGGAGGAGCACTATGAGTTCCGTGGAAGCGAATTCTGACGCGATTTTCGAGTTGGTCGATCCGGGAGAGGAAGTGGTGAAGGCCGCTACGGGGTTTATGTTCACAGAAGGTCCCATCTGGCATCCCAAGGACGGGTACCTGTTGTTCTCGGATATGCCCGGAGATGTGCGTCGCAAGTACACCCCCGACGGGACGGTGGTGGAGGTTGCCAACCCGTCCAACAAATGCAACGGCATGACCTACGACGCCGATCTCAACCTGATCGTCTGCGAGCATGTCACCTCGGCGTTGATCATGGAGACCACCGGCGGTGAGCGGGTGGTGCTGGCCTCCCACTTCGAGGGGAAGGAGTTGAACAGCCCCAACGATGTGTGCGTGGGCTCCGACGGTTCCATTTACTTCTCCGACCCCTGGTACGGTCGTTTCCCGGTCTTCGGCTTGGAGAGGCCCCGTGATCTCGGATTCCAGGGTGTCTACCGCATCCCGCCGGGCGGAGAGTTGGAGTTGGTGGTCGACCGCGATGAGTACGAGATGCCCAACGGCCTGTGCTTCTCTCCCGACGAGTCTCTGATGTACATCAACGACACCCCCCGGGCCCTGATCGACGTGTACGACGTCAATGACGACGGCACCCTTTCCAATGGCAGGCGTTTCGCTGACAACATCGGTACCGGTGTCATCGAGGAAGGCATCCCGGACGGGATGAAGTGCGACGAGATGGGCAACATCTGGGTAACCGGACCGGGTGGCGTTTGGGTGTTCAGTTCCGGTGGCGAGCACCTGGGAACCATCCGAGTGCCCGAGAACGTTGGCAATCTCACTTGGGGAGACGACGACTGGCGTACCCTGTACATGCCGTCATCGACGTCCCTATACACCATCCGCACCAAGGTCCGCGCCCACGAAGAACCCTACATGCGGGCCTGAACCCGGCCTCGGTCCGGCAGGTCGGTGAACCTGTTGGACTTGTCGCAGATTTTCATGAAGAAGGGAAAGGAATAGAACATGAGCGATGATTTCACACTCGATGCGAGTCGTTGCGCCCTGATCATCCAGGATTTGCAGAACGACGTGATGATCGACGATGGCGCTTTCGCAGAGACGGGATCTCCCGACCACGCCCGTGAGCAGAACGTGGTCGCCAATGTGATGCGGTTGGCCGACGTCTGCCGCGCCCAGGGTGTGCCGGTGATGCACGTCTGGTACATAGTCGAAGAAGGCGCTCCGGGCCTGAAGCTGAACGCCCCGCTGTTCGAGGGCGTGGTAGGCACCAACGGTCTGGTGAGAGGAAGTTGGGGCGCCGCACCCGCGGAGGGTCTGGAACCCCAGGATGGCGATCTGATCGTCGAGAAGATGCGGATGAGCGCTTGGCAAGGCACCCGTTTGGAATCCCTTCTCAGGGGTTTGGGCCGCGACACGGTGATCGTCACCGGCGCGTGGACCAACATGTCGGTGGAGCACACCGCGCGCACCGGCGCTGACAAGGGCTATTACATGGTCGTGCCCGAAGATGGCTGCTCGACCATGAACGCCGACTGGCACAATGCCTCGATCAACTATGCCCTTCAGAACGTGTCGACCGTAACCAATGTGGATGCGGTGATAGCGGCTCTCGGCTGAGTCGCTTGATTACCAGGGCCTCAACGCGCAGTTCGAAGCAAAGATCCCCCCTGCAGTGGGTGGGTCTTGGCATCGGCCTGCTCCTGCTGGCTCTGATCGCAGCCTGGGTGCTGGTTCTGGCGACCGGCACCCCGGCCGGACCGTTGATCCACGAACCGAGGGATTTCCTCTCGACGTTGCTCAACGCCCTCACCATTGCGGGGCTCTATTTCATCGTGGCGGCCGGCTTCACTTTGGTTTTCGGCCTGATGCGAGTGGTGAACCTGGCGCACGGGTCCTTTTTCCTGCTGGGCGGGTATGCGGCCCTGGAGTTCCAGAGGTTCATGGTGGGCAAGAGCGGAAACATCTCCAGTTCCGAGGTGAGCGCGCTCCGATGGCTGGTTCCCCTCGCCCTGGCTGCCGCGGTGGCGGGCATCATCGGATTGATCACTCAGCAGGTGTTCCTGCGGTGGTTCCAGGGGCAGGACATGCGCGAGACGCTGATCACCATCGCCATCTCGGTGATCCTTGCCGACCAGATGCTGACGCATTTCGGGGGCCTCGCCAAGGACATCAGGTGGCCGGGTGTGCTGGACCACTTCCTGATCGTGTTCGACTTCAGATACTCGGTGCCGCGGCTGTTCATGCTGTTCACCGCCATTGTCGTGGGGGTGCTGCTGTGGCTGTGGCTGCACAAGACCCGCACCGGCATGGTGATTCGCGCCGGCGTCGACGACACGGCCATGGTGCAGGCGCTGGGGATCAACGTGCAAGTGGTGTTCGCCTTGGCGTTTCTGGTCGGATCGGCCCTGGCCGGGATCGGAGGTGTGATGGGAGGGTCCTTTGCCAGCCTGGCCCCGGGAGTGGACGGTCAATGGTTGCTCAACTCGATAATCGTGGTGATCGTGGGTGGAATGGGCTCTTTGGTGGGCGCCATGGCCGGGTCGCTACTGCTGGGCCTGGTCACCGCTTTCGCTCCTGCCTACCTACCCGCTGATTTCACCCACTACTCGGTGATCTTTACTTTCGTGCTCTTGGCGGCGGTCCTGGCGTGGCGACCCTACGGATTGTTCGGACGGCCGGAATGACGTCACGATCCTCTCCCTTGTCCAGGTTCACGCCTCAATTGGGAGTCCTGTTGGCCGTCCTGGCGGTGTTGATCCTGGCGCCGCTCTTCTCGACCACCTTCTTCGTGAGTTTCGTCCTCACCCAGACCTTGTGGTTGGGGATCGCCGCAGCCAGTCTGATTTTCCTGGCGGCCTACGGGGGCATGATCTCATTGGCTCAGACTCTGATGTACGGCTTCGCGGGTTTCGCCATCGGGAACGCCGTGACACAGGGGGGGAGCAAGGGGCTCAACCTGGGCCTCAATCCGTGGGTGGGGGTGGCGATCGGGATCGTTTTCACCACGGTGCTGGCGTTCATCCTGGGTCTGGTGGCCAGCCGCTCCACGGGGCTCTACTACCTGATGATCACGCTCACATTCGGGGTGATCGGGTTCTATTTCTTCGGGCAGGTCACCACCTTCTCGGGCTTTGGCGGCATCAATCAGATCGTGGCGCCCGACTTCATAGGAGAGCCGGGCGAGCATCCGGTGAGCCTGTACTACGCGGCACTGGGTGTATCGGTGTTCAGTTTCCTGCTGTTGCGCTATGTGACTCGGACCCCCTTCGGTTTGGCGCTGCAGGGCATTCGCGACGACCCGGTGAGGATGAGCGCCTTGGGATACAACCTGGTGATGCACCGCGCTCTCGCCTTCGTGCTTGGAGGGTTCGTGGCATCTCTGGCAGGAGTGCTCAACGTTTGGTGGAACCGCCAGATCGATCCTGCTTCCATAGGAATCGGAGAGATCCTGGCGCTTCTGATAATCGCAGTCATCGGAGGCATGAACCGCTTGGAAGGCGCCTGGTTGGGCGCCTTCATCTATGTGGTGGTGAACAACTATGTCAGATCGGTGCCGCTGGTTGACAAGATCGGGATCACCGAAGATCGTTTCAACACCCTGGTGGGTGTGATCTTTCTGGTGATCGTATTAGCTTCTCCCAATGGCCTCATGGGCCTGGGAGGAAGTGTGGGAAGGTTGCTGAAACGCATCTTCCGCCCGGCTTCCGGGCGGGCGGACTCCGAGGATAGGATCGGGGAACCGCAGCAACCGACCAACACTGGTTGAAGAAGGAAACTAAGAAAGGAGAAACACATGTCTTTACGTAAGTCAAAAGTAATGAGGCTGGTCATCATGGCAGCCGTCATTGCTCTGGTTGCCGCCGCTTGTGGCGACGACGAGGAGGAGGCTGCTCCTACCACTGCCGCTCCCACCACCGCTGCTCCCACCACCGCTGCTCCTGAGCCGGAGCCTGAGGAGATGGAAGAAGAGATGATGGGCACCGAGGTGATCAACCTGGCCGTCTTGTCAGACTGCGAAGGTGCGTTCGGAGGCTTCCATGATCAGGACCTGGCCGGCGTCGTTGCGGCGTTCGCCGAGTTCGCAGGTGCTACGGTCACCAATCCCAACAAGCCCACTGACGGTTTCACCGGCGCCTCGGTTGCCGGGGTCCCCGTTGAGTTGGTGGGTATCGGTTGTGCCGACGACACCGCTGACAAGGCCATCGAAGAGACCCGCCGCCTGATGGAGCAAATCGGCGCCGACATCATGATCGGCCCGCTGTCTGGTGACGAGTCGATCGCCGTGGCCAACTACGCCAAGGACCATCCCACCCAGACCTTCGTCAACGGAACGGCCGGCGCCATGGACACCACTATGCATGTCCAGGCTCCCAACTTCTTCCGGTTCAATGGTGACGGCGCCCAGTGGAATGCCGGTACCGGCGACTACGCCAAGAACGTGCTCGGATGGGATACCGCAGCCGTGGTGATGGACGACTACAGCTTCGGCTGGACCTCGGCGGCAGGCTTCATCGCGGAATTCTGCGCGGCCGGTGGCGACGTGACTTCGCGGGTTTTCCCGCCGCTCAACACCACCGACTATTCGTCTTTCGCCGCCCAGTTGCCCGACCCCGATGAGGTCGACGGGTACTTCTGGGTGGTCGGCGGAACCGGAACCATTCCCTCGCTGAAGGCTTTTGAGGACGCCAAGGGCTCCCTCAACCCCGAACAGCACATGGGTAACTTGTTCTGGGAGTTCGCGGTTGGTGCATTTGATCCGGGTATGGCCGGCGCCTATGTGGGCGGGTTCGGCACTGCTGCCGACCTGGCACTGGATTCGGTCTCCGAGCACACCGCGATCATGGATCGTCATTTCGATGACTTCCCCGATCCCGGCGGCAACATGACGCCGGCAGCGCTGCAGGCTCACTCCGGGTTCTTGGTGAACTACTTCGTGGCCGCCAAGGCACTCATTCAGGCGCTTGAAGAGGTGGGCGGAGATATCTCCGACGACCACCAGGCGCTGCAGGCGGCCCTGGCCGATACGACGGTCGAGGGTCCCTACGGGCCGATCTCACTGGACAGTAACCGCCAGGCGATCGTGGACTCCTATGTCCGCCAGATCGTCGCCAACGACGACGGTTCGCTCGGCTTGGCCACTGTTGCGGTGATCCCCGGTGTGGATCAGAGCTTCGGCGGCGCCTTCAGTCCGGACATCGACCCGCCCGGGCGTGAAGTTCCCACTTGTGAAGTGCGTGACCTTCCCTGGATCGGCAACTCGGTCCCGGTTGTTGACGGCGTACCTCAGAGCTAAGGCGAGTAAGGAACTGACAGAGTAAGAACATGAACGAGACCAACGGGACTCCGATTCTGCGACTGCGCGGAATTGAAGTGATCGTTGGAGGCGTGCATGCCCTGCGTGGCGTCGATTTGGACGTCACGCAGGGCGAACGCCTTGGGATTCTCGGGCCGAACGGGGCGGGAAAGACCACCCTGTTCAACGTGATCTCCGGGGACTTCGCTCCCACCGAGGGGCAGGTCCTCATGAATGGCCTGGATGTGAGCACCGCCCCATCGCGGGTGCGTCCCGGATTGGGGGTGGCCAGGACCTACCAGCAGACGCGGCTTTTTGGTGGCCTGACCGTGGCCGACAATCTGTTTGTGGCGGCCGCAGGCAAAGGCGGGGGGCGGCTTCGGATGTTTCACAAGGGATCGGACGACGACTATCGGCGCCACGCCCGCCAGGCGGCGGCCGAAGTCTGGCTGGAAGACAAACTGGACTCCATGGTGGCCGACCTCTCTCACGGTGAACAACGGCAGTTGGAAGTGGCCATGGCCATGGTCGCCGATCCCTCTCTGCTGCTGCTTGACGAACCGGCATCCGGTCTGTCAAGCGCCGAACGGGAGCGGCTCACCGAGTTGCTGTTGGCACTGGATCGCAGCATCACGTTGATGCTGATCGAACATGACATGGACGTGGCGTTGGAAGTGGCCGAACGGGTGGTGGTAATGCACGAGGGGTTGACTGTAGCCGAAGGCACTCCGGACGAGATTCGCGCCAACCAGATGGTCCACGACATTTATCTGGGACGGAGGTAGACCTAAGTGGCTGATAGCAGTCCCCTCCTGGAAGTGGAAGACCTCGTCTCTGGATATGGGGCCGCCCAGGTTCTCCACGGCGTCTCCTTTGAGGTGGGCGCCGAAGCCGTGGCGGTGGTCGGCCGCAACGGGATGGGGAAGACCACTCTGTGCCGAACCATCATGGGTCTGGTGGCGGCCAGGTCGGGATCGATACGCTTGGGCGGCCAAGAACTGACCGGGAGAAAGCCGCACCATATCGCAGAAAGCGGCATCGGGTATGTTCCCCAGGGACGCCGACTGTTCGCATCGCTGAGCGTGGATGAGCACTTGATGATGCTTGCCAAGGGAACCAAGAATCAACGGTGGACTCCCGACGCGGTATACGAACTCTTCCCTCGCCTTGTGGAACGCAAGAATGTGAAGGGGACCAGACTTTCCGGAGGGGAGCAGCAGATGCTGGCCATCGGCCGGGCGCTGCTGCTGAATGCATCGCTGTTGATAATGGACGAGCCGTCCGAGGGACTGGCGCCCACCATCATCGAGCAGTTGATCGACACCTGCCGGACGCTGGTGGAGGAGGGACATGCGGTTCTGCTGGTGGAGCAGAACCTCGGGGTGGCGTCGGAGATCGCCCAACGCCACCTGGTGATGGTCTCGGGGCGGATCGCCGCCGAGATGGAACCCGACCAACTTCTCAACGACCCAGAGGCGCAACGGCGCTTATTGGGAGTGGAGTCCTCGGGCTAAAAGCCCATCGGGAGGGAAGGTACTGAGAATCGGTGGAATGGATGGCGCTTGGTCTGATTGGGATCAAGAACCGGTATTGCTAGTCGTAGAACTGGGGGAGTCCGCCTGCGGTGGCGAAGCCTCCGTCGGCTACCAGGGTGGCGCCGGTTACGTGGGAGAAGTCGTCGGAGGAATACGCCAGGATCAGCCGCGCCAGTTCTTTTGGTCCGAATAGGCGACCCAGGGGAGTCATGTCGATGATGGCTTTTTCCCGTTCCGAGCCGGGCGCCATGTTCTCACGGACGATGGGGGTGTTCACCACTCCCGGGCTCACCGCTATCACCCGGATCTGGTCGGCGGCCCATTCCAGCGCCAGCACCTGCGTAAGCGACTCGACCCCTGCTTTGGCGGCGCAGTAGTTGGCGTGCAACGCGCAGGCCCGTTGCGCGGCAAGGGAGGCGATATTCATCACCACGGCTCCGTGGGCGTCGCACAGGTTGGGATAGAAAGCCTGGGAGGTCATGAAGGTTCCCGTCAGGCAGACATCGAGCACGCTCTGCCACTGATGCACGGTCATCTCGGCGGCGGGTGCCCGGTCTCCGAAACCGGCGCCGTTGATGAGCAACTTCACCGGTCCGTATTGCTCCGCCACCTTGCCCAACGCCTCCCGATCGCGGACATCGGCCATGTGCCACGAGACAGACTCGAGATCGGATGGAGGATCGGCCACATCGATCCCGGTGATCTGCCATCCGCGCTCTGCGAGCAGGCGCACGCAGGCCGAGCCGATGGCGCCCGAGGCGCCGGTAACGACTGCACGATAAGCCGACATCAAGGCAGAGCGTACTGGTTGACCGAGACGGAAATGACCCGGGGAATCAAGGGTTCTCCACGATTTCAGAGATGTCGCAACCGTAGATTTCCCGCAGGAGTCTCAAGAAGTCAAGGAGGGGGGCACTGTAGTGCTGGGCTCGTCGCACCAGTACATGGGTCGGCAGGTGCACATGCTGATCGCCCTGCAACTCGATGTATCTAAGGGTGCCTTGTTCGATTTCACTGAGGATGGCGCTGTGGGGCAGAAAGGAGATGCCGAGTCCCAGCGCCACCATTCGCTTGGTGGCTTCGATGTTGTCCAGCATCGTCTCGATCTGGGGGACGATCCCTGCTTCGCGACAAGCTTGATTGATGAGCAGGAAGTACGTGGAACTGGGATCGTAGAGAATGAGGGGTTGTCGAGCCACTTCCCAGATGTAGGCGTATCCCCGCTCGGCGAAGGGATGATCGGGATAGGTGGCGAGCACGATCGGTTCGTCGTACAGGTGTATGGAGAACACCTCCGGATGGTCAAGACCTCTTGACAGGCCTATGTCCACCACACCGTTTGCCACCATTCCTATGACGTCGGATGACCGTCCGGTGCGGATGCGAGCCGCCACCCCGGGGTAGCGGCGCTGGAAGCGCTCCAGGGTGGGGGGGAGTATGTAAGTCCCGATGATCCGGGCCGACCCGATGGTGATGGTCCGCCGTTGGGACTCCTGCGTGTTGCGGACGGCCTCCTTTCCATTGTCGAGCGTCTCGAGTGCCTGTTCGACAAAGGGTCGAAATGCTTCGCCGGCTTCAGTTAGCCGTACGCCCCGGCCCAGGCGATGGAAGAGAGGAGTCCGCAACTCCCGCTCCAGGGCTCGGATCCGCCCGCTCAGGGATGGCTGGCTCAGATACATGGCGCGGGCTGCCCCGCGAAAGCTGCCCGAGTTGGCCGCCTCGATGAATGATTGGAGTTGTGAAAGTTCCATAGCGTCCCGCCCTGTGGAAGTATAGGCATGACCTATCACTCTGATATGAAATTAGGGACTTGTCCTATCACTTGAATTGGAGCACACTTTCCTCAACGCGCTGAAGAGTCGCTGCATCATATGGGCCTTACCCCGAAGGTGACGATCCCCGGCGCGTAGTTCAAACAGCCGAACCCTGCAACGCCAAAGGAGGACGATCATCATGTCGATTAATGGCCACAACGGGTTTGCTGCTGTAGTAGGCGACCTCCAGGTCCGCTGGGATTTCGAGGAGCGGCAGCAAGGAATACAGCGCGCTTACTCCCCCCAGGACGTGCTGTCGCTGCGGGGTTCGCTGCAGATCGAGCACACTGTTGCCCGAGCCGGCGCCGAAAGGTTGTGGAATCTCCTCCACACCGAGCCCTTTATCCGCACCTTTGGAGCCCTGACCGGCTCCCAGGCGGTGCAGATGGTCAAGGCGGGGCTGCAAGCCATCTATCTGAGCGGGTGGCAGGTGGCTGCCGACGCCAACCTGGCGGGGCAGACCTATCCCGACCAGAGCCTCTATCCGTCCAACAGTGTGCCGACTTTGATCAGGCGCATCAACAGCGCTCTGATGCGCGCCGACCAGGTCGCTCACCTCAACGGCGAGCACGGCCCCCATTGGTTTGCTCCAATCGTCGCCGATGCGGAGGCCGGTTTCGGTGGCCCCATCCACAGCTACGAATTGATGAAATCCATGATCGAAGCGGGCGCCGCGGGTGTCCACTTCGAGGACCAACTGGCGTCGGAGAAGAAGTGCGGACACATGGGCGGCAAGGTCCTGGTGCCCACCTCCCAGTTCATCCGCACGCTGACCGCCGCTCGGTTGGCGGCAGACGTGCTGGACGTTCCCACCGTCCTGATGGCTCGGACCGACGCCCGGGACGCCACCTTGCTGATGAGCGACGTCGACGAGCGGGATCATCGGTTCATCACGGGTGAGCGCACCGCCGAGGGCTACCACCTCGTGCGAGGCGGCATGGAGGCCGCCATAGAGCGATCGCTGGCATACGCCCCGTATGCAGACATCCTGTGGTGTGAGACCCCCGAACCGGACCTGCAGGATGCGGCGCGGTTCGCGGAAGCCATCCATGCCAAGTTCCCCGGGAAGTTGCTGGCCTACAACTGCTCGCCGTCCTTCAACTGGAGACAGCATCTCAGCAACGATGAGATTGCCCGATTCCAGGATGACCTCGCCGAGTTGGGATACAAGTTCCAGTTCATCACGCTGGCTGGTTGGCACTCGGTCAACTACCACACCTTCGATCTCGCCCGGGCCTATGGCGCCGAAGGCATGGCTGCTTACAGCAGGCTTCAGAACCGGGAGTTCGCGTCCGAGGTCCACGGCTACACCGCCACCAAACATCAGGCGGAGGTCGGAGCGGGCTATTTCGACCGGGTCACCCAGGTTGTGACTGGCGGGCGCGCTTCAACCCTGGCGTTGGTGGGCTCAACCGAGGAGATGCAGTTCAACTAACGCGGAGCCTGCTTCAAGCACCCTCCTGAATTGGGCAAAGGCCCCTTCCCGGGATTGCGTTGATCTATTCAGATTCTGCGTTATCCCGGGACAGGCTTTGAAGGTACTTGGCGCGGCCCCGTTCTCCGATGCGATTGAAGAAGGGTAGGACCCGGGGGATCAAGCTGGGCGTCCACAGCGCCGCGCGGGCGGAGAGGCTTTCGTGGTAGGGGACGTAGATCTCCAATTACAGCTTGTCGAGAGCCCGCTCGTAGACATCTGCCACTTTTCAACCGTCAGGACCCGGCTTAGGAAGTTGAAGGCGCTTCCCAATCGGGCCTCTCCCTCCAGCATCGGTGTGTTCACGGCGGTGGGGTAGAGCACTTGGCGGTGATTTGGATAGTGCGGAAGGTCGTCGGGCATCGGGAATCCCGGGAATCCCGACAGGGTCTTGGAAGAGATGAAGTGGGCAGACTCATATATGGGCGAACCCGGCGCGTCACTGTTCCAGGTCCCGCCCAAGTCGGGCTGACCCTCGTAGATCTGGAAGCTCGCCTTCGTTCGGGCCAGGCGGCGAGCAAGAATCAGCCCGGACGGGCCGCTGCCCACCACCGCCACGTCAACCATTGGTGGTTCAGTCATGCTGTTGTGTTCCGCCCATCGGGAAAGGCTGTCGCTTCGGATGGCCGTTTCAGGTGGCCCATCTAATCGGCAGGCCCCCGATTTTCGACGGCACGGGAAGGATTCCAGATGGTCACACCGATTGTGCCTCACAGGCGCATGGTGGGTTATTCTTATCTCGGTGAGTATGACGACGGAGAGTCCTGACATGATTGACCATGACTATGTGAAGCGCGTTGAGAAGGTAGTTGTCGAGGGAGATTTCTTTGGAAGGGCTGCCCGAAACGACCGGGAATCGCGCTATCCGTTCGAGAACATGGCAGCGTTGAAGACGGTTGGGGTGCCTTCCATGGCCATCCATCCCCAGTTCGGAGGACCCGGCCACAACATCGCCACCCGCACCAAAGTGGCGGAGGTGATCGCATACGGCGACCCCGTCTCCGCAGCATGCACCAACATGCACTGGTCGGCGCTTGACCTGATCGGTCCGTACGCCTTCGGCGACAAGAACATGGCGGCTTTGCTCAGGGACTGCGCCGAGAACCAGTCGATGTTCTGTGGCGCCGCTTCGGCGCCATCGGATGAGTTGGATGTGACCAAGGTCGGGGCCAGATTTCGCCGCGTGGACGGAGGGTGGCTCGGAAATGGCCGGGTGGGATTCGCCACAAACTCGGACGGGGCCAGCTATGTGGGAACCATCGGCTCGGTTGTGGACGAGGAAGGCGAGTTGCAGGGACGCAGGCTCCTGGTGCTGTTCGTTCCGGTGGGGACGCCCGGAATGACCATCAACGACGACTGGAACGCCATGGGGTTGCGGGGAACGGCCACCAATTCGGTGACCATCGAGAATGCTTTCGTGCCCGACCGCTACACCATCGTGCGGGATCTCGATCAGCCTCAAGCCACTTTCACCGACGACGAGGGAGAGGTGCAGAACATGGCCTTCGGTCTGCTCAATCTCTCCGCCGGTGGGATGCAGGTGGGGCACTGCCGCCGGATCCTGGACTACATGGCCGGGTTCCTGCGCAAACGCAAAGGAGGAATCGCGGTGGCGATCAAGGGCCAGAAACCTCTGACCCGAGCCGACGTGGGATGGGCACAGTCCACCTACGGGAGAATGAGCTTTTGGGTTCGTTCGGCCAGAACGGTGCTGTACGACATCGCCGCCAAGCTCTCCGATCCGCACTATCCGCAGGAGCAGCGGGCCTGGATTAGCCTGATGGCTCTTTACCATGTGCGGCGGATGACCGAAGAGGTGGCCAAAGAGTCCTTCCGACTGGCCGGGGCCCATGGGATAGTGGCCGTGGCTCCTTACGAGCGGATGTACCGCGACCTGATGGCACAGTCAGCCATCATCTTCAAGGCGCCGGAGATGGAGGAACATCTCGGGAAAGCCGAACTGGGCATGGACTTCGACCCCATGCCGGGCGGCTGACCACCCACCACGCCGCGAGATCGGACCGGCAATGATCCGAAGCTTTCTCTACGTACCAGGCGACCGGCCTTCAATGCTGGCCAAGGCGCCCACCCGGGGAGCGGACATGTTGATTCTCGATCTGGAGGACGCGGTGGCGCCCAGTGCCAAAGTCAGTGCTCGGCTAACCATCCAGGAAGCCATTCCCGAGTTGGAGGCTGGAGGAGCGAGACTCTGCGTTCGGGTCAACAGTGAACAGGACGACCAGGAAGCCGACCTGGCGGCTTTGTCCGGCGCCGGGATCCAGACCCTGGTGATACCGAAGGCAACTTCCCAGGCCATCGAGAACGTCACGGAGCGGTGCAAACGGATGGGGTTCCTATCTGTGGAGTTGGTTGCTCTTATCGAGAGTGCCCAGGGCCTGTGGGAGGTGCTCTCCATTGCCAGGCACCCCCGGGTTACCGGGTTGGCGATCGGAGAGGAAGATCTCGCCGCCGATCTGGGTGTGGACTATCAAGGGGATCCCGTGCTGTGGCACCCGGTCCGATCCCGCTTGGTGTGGGCTGCTGCCGCCGCCGAACTTCCCGGGCCCAACGGTCCGGTATGGACTGCCATTCGTGACCTCGACGGACTGAGAAAATCGACCCTGCACCTCAAACGATGCGGCTTCTCGTCCCGCTCTGCCATCCACCCCGCCCAAGTGCCGGTGATCAACGAGGTTTTCACGCCCTCGCAAGAAGAACTCGAAACAGCACGCCTACTGGTGGATACTTACGACCAAGCCTTGGCCGAGGGCAGGGGCGCCATCCTAGATGACCAGGGAAAGATGGTCGACGAAGCGGTAGTTCGCCGCGCCCGCATCCTCATCAACTGAGGTCTGCATTCTCCTCCCGGGAGTTGAAGATGTTCCATCTCCAGTCGATTAGACCTGCCTGACCATCTGCTCCAGGTTGGAGGAGATGTCGGTGGCCTGGGGAAATGCGCGAAGGGAGGCCAGAATCTCTTCCGCCCGCGTAGAGCCGAACGAACGGGAAACATTGTCGAGGAACTTGAGGTCCAGGTCATCTTGAGACAGGGGGTGGAGTTGCCCACCCCGGCTCTCTTCGGTTCGGTGCTCGACGGTGGCGCCGTCTTTCATGTTCAGCCGTAGCACTCCTCCAAAGGAGAGTGGGAATCGGTTGGAAGACACCGGGTCGGCTTGGCAGGTGACCATCCCAGCCAAACGGAGGCGCTGCGCATCGGCGACGGTTTCGGGAGTGAAGTCATCGTGGCCCACTCCCAGTCCGCCTCCGCCCAACAGGGCGGAGGCCACGGTGAACGGTCCGCTGAACTTCGCCGCGTAAGGGGTGGGGGGAGCGGCCTTCTCGGCAGGTGGTTCGGCGATGGTCCGCAGCGTGGGCTCGGGGACTCCCAGCTCAATGGAAGCTACTTCCGATAGCTGGATGCCGCGGTGGCGAAGTGCCAGAGCGGCATCGATTCCGGCATGGGTGAAATGGTTGGTGGGGTAAGGCTTGTAGAAGACTCGCCGGAACTCCCAGTGCTCTCCCAGCCGGTCCACCACCGGATCCGGCCACCACCTGTCTCCCGAGAAGGCCTGCAATAGACCGAATCGTCCTTCCAAAACGGTGGGTGGTCCGGTGATCCCGGCCGCAACCAATTGGGCGGCACAGATTCCGGCGTGGGCGGCCCATCCGTTGTGGAGGCGCTTGACGGTGCCTCCGGTGCGGTTGGCCTCAAGCAGTCCCGCGCCCATGCTGGAAGCAACTCCCAGGGCATGGGTGATGCCTTCGGCTCTCAGGCGGTAGAGAACGGCCGCCGACAAAGCTGACCCCAAGGCGCCCAGAATGCTGGTGGCGTGCAGTCCCCGGTCGAAGAAGACGTGATTTCTGGCTTCTTGGTCGTAACTGGCCATCCCCAACCTGACGCAGGCTTCCAGACCCAGGGCCACTGCCGTTATCAATTCCTCGGGGGTGGATGAGCACTCTTCGGCTGCGGCAATGGAAGCCGGAATGATGGAGGAGGACGGGTGAACGATGGAAGGCAGATGGGTGTCGTCGAAGTCCAGTGCATGAGCCAAGGCGCCGTTTATGAGAGCGGCTTGGGGAGCGGGAAGTTTGGCGCCCGATCCGAAGGCGGTGGCATTGCCCCGACCTCCCCAGCTTTCCACGGTGCGTGCCACGGCCTCGGTGGTGGGGTCTCCCAGAGCGCCCAGCGCCACCCCCACCAGATCCACGATCCGGTCGATCACATCGGGAACCAACTCCGAAGGCACGCCAGCCTCCGCCTGTTGGTGGGCGAACTGGCCCAGTTGGACAGCGAGGGGGTCAGTCGAAGACAATGGCAAGCGGCCTGATCGGTGAACCGGTGGCTCCCACCAACTTGAGGGGAGAGGCTATGAACAAGAATTCTCCTACGTCCAGGGTGGCCAGTTGGCCCAGGTTCATCGCTTCGAAGATGTAAATGCCAGACTCGACCAGGAGTTGGCGGTGAACAGGTAACGTGCTGTGTCCGGCGCCAGGTCGGATCACTTCGAAAGCGATGGTTTCGGCGCCTGCCGCTCGGATCTTCTTCTGCGCCAGCCAGTTGCCGGCTTCTTCTCCAGGTCCGGGCGCCCCGTCGATCTGGCCCCTGAATGCCTCTGGGTCATCCCAGAACTGGTTCCATCCACTGTGGACGAGAGCAACATCACCGGGTTGCAGTTCTGTCCCACAAGCTTCTTGGGCGGCGACTAAATCCGAGACGGTGATCTCATACCCGGCTGGAAGGTGATCGACTCCGTGAACTCGGGCGACGTCCAGTAAGACGCCCCGGCAAAAGAACGGCGGCACCGTTTCAATCCCCAATTGGGTGAAACCGTTGTTGGTGGTGATGGGATCAGTTTCGATCCCTCCGTGCAGGAGTCCTTCGTGGGAGACATGGCACAGGGCGTCGATATGGGTCCCGACGTGACCTCCTAGAACGATCATCTCGTTGGCGGCGGAACCGCCGTCTGGTCTGACCATGTCCCCGTGTCGTCTCATCAGAGCCATCTGGAAGGCCGGATGGTTGGGGGAGACCGGCATGCCGCGGTGCCAGGATTGAGCCAGATCTATAACCCTTCCTTCCCGCAGAGTTGCCCAATCGGTTGGGGGCATCAGACAACTCCCTTCCGGGTCAGTTCGGCCACCTCTTGGTCACTGAGACCCAATTCCTCGCAATAGATTTGCCGGTTATCGGCGCCTGCGGGTCGTCCGCTCCAGCGAACCTGTCCCGGCGTCTCGGACATTCGGAACATTATGTTCTGCATCTTTATCTTCCCCAACTGCGGATCGTCCACCTCAATGATGGTGTCGAGTGCCTGGTACTGGGGGTCTTCCATGATTTGGGAGATGTCATAGATGGGAGCCACCGCCGCCTGGGCTTCAGTGAATGCTTCCACTACCTCTTCCAAGTCACGCTGGGCGATCCAGTCGCCCACGCACTTGTCGAGCAGATCGCTGCGCTTGGCGCGTTCCTGTGCCGAAGAGAACCATGGCTCGTCCACCAACTCTGGGTAACCCACCAGTCGGACCACCCGCTCGGCGATGCTCTGGGCACTGGTGGAGATGGCCACCCACCGGTTGTCTCGGGTCTGGTAGGTGTTGCGGGGAGCGTTGTTGGCAGACCGGTTGCCGGTGCGAGGCTGGATGATTCCCAACTGGTCGTAGACTAGGGCATGAGGTCCCAGCATCGCCATGATCGGCTCGATTATGGCGCAGTCGATCACCTGACCCCGACCCTGGCCGGTGCGGTCTCGGTGCATGAGCGCCATCAGCACCGCGTTGGCCACCGTGAGGCCGGTTATTCCGTCGGCCAGTCCGAAGGGTGGGAGAGTGGGAGGGCCATCCGGTTGGCCGGTCAGAGAAGCAAAGCCGCTCATCGATTCGGCCAAGGTGCCGAAACCGGGTCGGCGGGAGTATGGACCGAACTGCCCGAAGCCGCTCACTCGGGCAATCACCAGGCCCGGATTGACCTCCATCAAGAGTTCAGGAGCGAGATCCCACCTTTCCAGGGTGCCGGGTCGGAAGTTTTCGATCAGGACATCCGCGTCCGCCACCAGGCGGAGCAACAGGTCGCGACCCTCAGGCGTGGAAAGGTTGAGCGTGATGGCTTGCTTGTTGCGGTTGAGCGCCTTCCACCACAGAGGCACCCCATCCTTGGAGTGTCCGTGGTTGCGAACCGGGTCTCCCCGGGGATGTTCCACCTTGATAACGGAAGCGCCGTAGTCGGCCAGCATGGTGGCTGCCATAGGGCCAGCGAACAAGGTTGCGATATCGATTACCCGGACTCCATCCAAAGGTCCTTTTGTCATGGCAGCCTTCTAACTGCTTCTTCCCGGTGAGCAGACCCGGTGTGGGTATCAGTCAAAGGTGTGGGAAGGGGTCGGTGGTTAGTATCGGCGGTCAGTCGGAGGCAATTTGCATCCTCTCTCAGAGCATCGGTGAGCCCGACCTTGGGGTGTTGCGCCAGCATGAACATAGAAATAACACTCTATCCACCTCGAAGAGGCCCTCGTTGTCTGCCGCGTCAGTGACACCGCCGATCTGAGGTCGAGATGTTCGATCCCCGGACGCTAGACCAGCGGCGACGGCTCCTTCCCGGAGGGGGACTGGTGCTGGGGACTCTGCCCGACGGCACCAAGCCGCTCATGGTCAGAGGCGCAGGTCCGCGCATCTGGGACCACACCGGGCGTGATTTCGTTGACTGCGTGCTGGGATCGGGGGCTTTGATCCTGGGACATGCCCATCCCGAGGTAATGAAGGCCGTCTCCCGCCAAATCGGGGAGGGGACCACATATTACGCCCTCAATCCTCCCGCTTTGGCCTTGGCCGAGCGGATCGTCCATCATGTGCCCTCGGCAGAACAGATCCAGTTCTGCGGTTCCGGGGGAGAAGCGGTGGGTTATGCACTGCGCCTGGCCAGGGCTGTCACCGGTCGGCAGAAGATCTTCAAATTCGAGGGCGCTTTTCACGGTTTCAGCGATTATGCCCAGATGAGTGGGGTTCCTTCGGACCCACCCTGCTATCCCGTCCCTCAGCCCGACACCGCTGGTGTGCCGCAGGAGGTCTCCGATACTGTCCTGGTGGCGCCGTTCAATGATCTGGGGGCGACGGCCCGAATCATCTCCGGGCACGCTGATCGACTGGCGGCAGTGGTGGTGGAACCCCTGCAGCGGGCCATTTCCCCCGAACCCGGATTTCTGGAAGGTTTACGGAAACTGTGCACCCGCCATGGGATAGTGTTGGTCTTCGACGAGGTTGTGACCGGATTCCGGCTGGGATTGGGCGGAGCGCAGGGCTACTACGGTATCTCACCTGATCTGACCTGCCTGGGAAAGATCATCGGTGGGGGATTTCCCATGGGAGCGGTCACCGGACCCAGGTCGATAATGGAACTGGCGGCCCACGGACGGCGCACCGACCGTTCCGTCTTCATGTCGGGCACGCTCAACGGCAACCCTGTTTCCACCACGGCCGGTCTGGCCACCTTGGAGGTGCTGGAGAGACCCGGCGTCTACGCCAGGCTGTTCGAAATAGGAGAGTCTCTCCGGCAAACCTTGCGGGAGAGCTTCGATGGGGCCGGGATCCCGAACCAAGTGATTGGCGCCGGGCCCCTGATCCAGGTCTTTTTAACCGGACGGCGGATAGTCGACTATCGCGACACACTCACCGCCAACTGGGACTTCTTGGCTGCGGTTGCCCAAAGGGTGGTGGCAAACGGGATCTTCACCACCGGCCAGAAGATGTATCTGTCCCTAGTCCACTCCGAAGAGGACATGGCACAGATCTGGCAGGCTTGGGAGAAGGCCCTGGACGGGCTACGGCCTCACAAACAGCGGATCTCCGGAGAGGGGTCGCACAGAATCAACACATCCGGTGCCCCGACGGTGGCGGGATAGCTCACCGGTCTCACCAACCCCATGGCTTGGGAGCCTTGACGCGGAGGCAGTGTTCTTGGTGGGCAACATCCTGGCTCTGGTGCAGGTCATCTGGGCCACTTTGCTGGGTGTCGCCCTCATTGGAAAGGCCGATGTCTTTCTAACATTGTCCTGAGATAAGGAGGATCAGGTGAGTACCAAAAGAACAGTAAAAACCGCAGGATGGCTCTTGTTCATCGGGCCGCTGGTGGATCTGGTGGTGAGCATAAGTCGGCCGGGAAGTTTCCCGGGAGAAAACCCTGACGGCGTTCAAGCTGCGATGCAACAGGGAGTCCAATCGGCCGCGTCGAACAGCGCCATGGTCCAACTGTTGGTAAACGTCGGATTCATTGCTTCCTTCGGCCTGTTGTTCGGATTTTGGTGTGTCCATCGATTCATGTCTGACACCGATGGTCGCGCACACCTTCGGAAAGCCGGGTTGATGGTTCTTACGGTTGCCCTGGCGATCCGCACCGCTTCCTTCGGCATGGGCCTCCTGCTGGCCACGACCCTCAAGTTCTCCCCTCCTGGTGCCTTGGAGATGGGAGCGGCCCTCGACACTGCGGTGTTGTTCTTGGTGATGGAAGGAGCATTCTTGGTCTTTGCCACCATTCTCAACGTGGCGGGCGTGGCTCTCTTTGCCACCTCGGTGATGAATGCCAACCTGATGGGTTCCAACAAGAAGCTGACCGGCCTGCTGGTAGTGGCCCCGGCGGTGGTGGCTCCTTTCCTGTTGCTGTTGGCGCCGTTCCTGGAGAACAGCATCTTCGTTGTTTATGCAATGGGCAACATGGTTGCATTGGTTCAGGTGCTGTGGATCATCGTCTTCGGGGCGGTCTTGATCAGGAAGAGCGACACCCTGGCTATCGCCGCCTGAGATCTTCGCCACGCTGATAGGAGCGGATTCCAACATATAGTCTCGGCCGTTCGGATAGACGGGTCTGCGGTGGTGACCCGTCTATCCGGGCGCGTGGCTCGGGGGCGGGACCCTTTGAAGGGACGCTAGCTACCCGCCATCTGGCGGAGCACGTAGGGGAGGATGCCCCCGTGGCGGTAGTAGTCCACCTCGATGGGAGTGTCTATGCGGACGATGACCTCAAACTCCGTTGCCGCGCCGTTCTCCCTTTCGGCTCTCACCGTCACCCGCTGCCCGGGTTGCAGTGATTCGTCGACCGGGATGTGAAAGGTCTCCGAGCCGGACAGCCCCAGGGTTGCGGGATTCTCGCCTTCGGCGAACTGGAGGGGCAGCAGACCCATCATTACCAGGTTGGTGCGATGGATGCGTTCGTAACTCTCGGCGATGGCTGCTCGCACACCGAGGAGGAAGGGGCCCTTGGCGGCCCAGTCGCGGGATGACCCCATGCCGTAGTCGCGGCCGGCGATCACTATCAGCGGAGTCCCTCGTTCCTGGTAGTTACCGGCCGCCTCGAAGATGGTCTTGACCTGACCGTCTCCGAAGTCGGTGGTGAACCCTCCCACCGTTCCCGGCGCCAGCAGGTTGCGCACCCGGATGTTGGCAAAGGTGCCGCGGCTCATGATCCGGTCGTTGCCCCGCCGGGCGCCGTAAGAGTTGAAGCCCGAAGGTTGCACCCCCCGTTCGATAAGGTATCGCCCCGCAGGGGTGTTGGCCGAGATGGGACCTGCCGGCGAGATGTGGTCGGTGGTGATGGAGTCTCCCACCATCACCAGCGCCCGAGCGCCGCCAATGGGCTCCACCGGACGGGGCTGGGCAGTGAGATCGTTGAAGAACGGGGGTGATTGGATGTAGGTGGATTCGTCCGACCACTGGTACAGCCGGCTTTCCTCCATGTCAACCGCCCGCCACTCCTCGGCGCCCGTGAATACGTCGGCATAGCGGGCGTTGAACTGCTCGCGGCTCACATGGCGGTCGATGATGGAGGTGACTTCCTCCTGGGAAGGCCAGATGTCCCGCAGGTAGACCTCCCGGCCCTCGGAGTCGGTTCCCAGGGGTTCGGCGGCGGGATCCCAATCCACTGTCCCGGCCAGTGCATATGCCACCACCAAGGGCGGAGAGGCCAGGTAATTCGCCTGGATGTGGGGGCTGATGCGTCCCTCGAAATTGCGGTTGCCCGACAGCACGCTGGCGGCCACCAGGTCGGCGGAGTTAATGGCCTCCGATATGGGCTCAGGCAACGGACCCGAATTGCCGATGCAGGTGGTGCACCCGTAGCCCACCAGGTAGAACCCCAACGCTTCCAGGTCTTCGGTCAGTCCGGCCCGGTCGAGATAGTCGGTCACCACCTGGGATCCGGGCGCCAGGGAGGTCTTGACCCAGGGCTGGCGGCTCAAGCCCCGGCGGCGGGCATTGCGGGCCAGAAGCCCGGCGCCGACCATCACCGCCGGATTGGAGGTGTTGGTGCAGGAGGTTATGGCGGCGATCACCACGCGACCGTCCTCCAGATCGAAGGTGTCACCGTTGAGGCGCACCTGCTCTGCGACGTTGGCGCCATTAGGGGAGCGATCGAACACCGAAGCCAGATCCGCATGCCATTGGTCCTTCATCCGGAACAGCGGTATGCGGTCCTGCGGTCGCCGGGGACCCGCCAGGGACGGTTCCACGGTGTCCAGGTCCAATTCCAGATTGGCGTGATAGGAGATCTCCCGGTCGTCTCGCCACAGTCCCTGCACACGGCAGTACTGTTCCACCGTCTCCGCCAACTCCGGGGACCGTCCTGACAACTCCAGATAGCGGATGGTCTGGCTGTCCACCGGGAAGAAGCCCACCGTGGCGCCGTATTCGGGAGCCATGTTGGCGATGGTGGCCCGGGTGGCCACCGGCATGGCATCCAGTCCCGGTCCCTCGAATTCGACGAATTTGCCTACCACCCCGTGGCTGCGGAGCATCTCGGTGACGCGCAGCACCAAGTCGGTGGCCGTGGATCCCTCGCGCAATTGCCCGACCAGGCGGACCCCGACCACTTCGGGCAGGAGCATGAAGATGGGCTGTCCCACCATCACGGCCTCGGCCTCAATTCCCCCCACACCCCATCCGGCCACCCCCAGACCGTTGATCATGGTGGTGTGGGAGTCGGTGCCCACCAGGCTGTCCGGGTAGAGCCATTCGCCATCGTCCCAGACGACTTTGGCCAGGTACTCGAGGTTGACCTGGTGGACGATGCCGGTGGCCGGAGGCACCACCCGGAAGTTGTTGAAAGCTGATTGCGCCCATTTGAGGAGTTGGTATCGCTGCTGGTTACGCTCGAACTCCCGGCGTGAGTTGATCAGCAGTGCGTCGGGCCGGTTGAAGACATCGATCTGAACACTGTGGTCCACCACCAGGTCAACGGGCACCAGGGGATTGACCTTGTCGGCCGAGTCGGGATCGCCGGTCATCGCCACTATGGCATCCCGCATGGCGGCGAGGTCCACCACGGCGGGAACTCCGGTGAAGTCCTGGAGGATCACTCGCCCGGGGAGGAAGGGAATCTCGTTGCTCGAGGAATTGGCAGGGCTGTAACCGGCGATCGTGCTGACGTCTTCGGATGAAAAGCCGGGTCGTCCCAGGTTGCGAACTGCTGATTCCAAAAGGACCTTTATCGAATAGGGGAGAGAGTCGACTCCTGCTACGGAGTCCAACCGGGCGATCTTTCGATGTCCCAGGGGCGTGGAAATAGTGGCTATCGAATTATCAGAGGTGCTCATGGCTTCCTTTTAGGAGCGGATGGTGATCTCAACCGGTATCTCGGTTACGCAATCCTCGAGTTGATCGACATGGGGGTGGAGCACCGTCTCTGAGCACATGGCTATCGCTTCGAAGAGTCCCGAGACGATCCCGCGGTCCAGAGAGCAGACCACTTCGGGATGACTGACGGCGGCTTCCCCGAATGGACAGTGATATGTCAGCAGGTGCCCGGCCTCCCAATCGGGATTCATCGCGAATCCGATCCCGCCCATCGCTCCCATCACTCCCCGGATGGCCTCCTCGTAACCCGCGTCGGCGGGCGTCCCGATCTCTTCGGCCAACTCCAGCCCATACTCCTTTCCCACCTCCTCGGCCACCTCGGAAAGGTCCTCGGGGGAAAGGCGGCTGAGAATCTTGGTGAGAAGTTCCACCAACAGGTCATAACGCAGGGTCGGATAGGTGATCTCAATGTGGCGAGTGGTGGCCTCATAGTGCTTTGGAGGCCTTCCCGCCTTTCTGGCGGGAGCCACAGGTCGGGCGCCTATCTGGAGGAAGCCGTCTCCGGTGAGTCTCTCCATGTGGTGGCGCGCCAGGTTGCGGTGAATGCCGAACAACTCAGCGACTTTGCCCACTGTGAGTGGTTCGGGTGACTCCCGCACGGCGATGAAGATGGCTCGGCGAGTGGCGTCTCCCAGTGCAGAGGTCAAGTCGGCTATTTGCTTTTCGATTACCTGATGGCGCATGACTGACTCTTGGACCTACCGAGAAGATTATAGTTATGGAATATGCCGTCTCAGAGTGCTTTGGGGGCCGCTCTGGCGGCGGTCGAAGATCCGGTTCTGGGTCGCTCTCTCGGTTCGCTGGACATGATCAGGTCGGTGAAGACGCGGCGGTTCGGATCGCCCACCGTGACGGTTGCCCTTCCCGTGCCCAACTATCCGGTGCTGGCGGACCTGGTGGAGCGATTGCGGACCGCAGCATCGGGTTTGGTGTCCGACCTGGATGTGCGGACCGAGGTCATGAACGACCCCGAACGAGCAGAGATGATGGCGCGAATCCGCGACGACGCCGGTCCCGGACCTGGAGAGACCGGTTCGCCCACCAGGGTGGTGGCCATCTCCTCGGGGAAGGGAGGGGTCGGAAAGTCCTCGGTAGCTACCAATCTGGGGCTGGCGTTGCGGGAACTGGGAAAGACAGTGGGGCTGATAGACGCTGACATCTGGGGCTTTTCGATCCCCAAGATGCTGGGCATAGACCGGGCGCCGGTGGTCATCGAACAGTCCATCATCCCTCCCAGCGCTCATGGGGTCAACGCCATGTCGATGGACTATTTCGTGCCCGATGACCGGGCGGTTATCTGGCGGGGTCCCATGCTCCACAAGGCCTTGGAACAGTTCCTCAAGGACGTGTTCTGGGACAGCCCCGATTACCTGCTGATAGACATGCCGCCGGGAACCGGGGACATTGCCATCTCCATTCAGAATTTCCTGCCCCGTTCCCAGGTGCTGCTGGTGACCACCCCTCAGCCCACCGCCCAGCGGGTGGCGCGCCGCGCCGCGCTGATGGCCGCGCAGGTCAACCAGGAGGTGATCGGGGTGGTGGAGAACATGTCCTGGTTCACCGGTGATGACGGCAAGCGATACGAATTGTTCGGATCGGGTGGGGGCCAGGCACTGGCTTCAGAGCTTGGCGTTCCGTTGATGGCCCGGATTCCCCTGTTGCCCTTGATGCGGGAAGGCGCCGACCGGGGGATTCCCGTGATGGTGGCGGCTGCGGACAGCGAGGCATCCCAGGCCTTTGCCCAGCTTGCCGCCGCGGTGGAAAAGGCCCGTCCCAGGATTCGTTCCCATCCCGAGTTGGTGATCCGCTAACCCGGCATTCGGGTCTTGGTAAGGGGGTGGGATTCTAGGGTGTCGGTGCGCCACTAATCTGGAAGCAATGGTTGAAATCCGCTCTCCGAGCGTTGGGAAGTCATGGTCAGAGGAGACTCGGAATCGGGCCTCGGAGATCATTGCAAGTTATCCCCAGCCTCGCTCGGCGGTGATGCCGCTGCTTTACCTGGCCATGGCAGAGGAGGGTTATCTCACCGACCACGGGATGCGGGAGGTGGCCAGACGGGTGGGTCTGACCCCCGCCCAGGTGCGGTCGGTGGCTTCCTTCTACACCATGTACAAGAGGGAGGACCCCGGCAGCTATCTGATTTCTTGCTGCACTTCGATCAGTTGCATGTTGTTGGGATCCGATGAGATCTTGAAGGCCATTGAGGACGAGACTGAGGTCCTGGCCGAGCAAGGCGGTGCCGAGGGCTTGGTCACGGTGGAGCATGTGGAGTGCATAGGAGCCTGCGGTGGAGCGCCGGCCGTCACCGTCAACTATGAATTGATCGAGGGGATAAGCGTCGAAAGAGCCCGGGAAATGGTCCGGTGGCTCAACAAAGCCCGCCCCGAGACGGTGGGAGGCGCCGAACTCCAGGAGTTGTTCGGCGGTCGGCGAAGTTTCGACTGGGGTCCCTTTGATCGCAGTTCCGCCGTGGGGCCGTACCCTGCCTTCGGCCCGCTGGGCACTGTGTCGATTCGCTCCCAGAGTCAGGACGGGCAGCACGGTGAGTGATCCGACCATCATCACCGACCGGATGAGCCGGTTCCCAGGGGACAGCCACACCTTGGATCGCTACCTGGCCACCGGTGGATACCAGTCGCTTCCCAAGGTGCTGAAGATGACGCCGAAAGAGGTGACCGAAGAGGTACGCGGCGCCAACCTGCGGGGCAGGGGAGGGGCGGGCTTTCCCTGTGGCGTGAAGTGGGGATTCCTAGCGCCGGGCAAGCCCGCCTACCTGGTTGTCAATGGGGACGAGTCCGAACCCGGCACCTTCAAGGACCGCCAACTCATGGAGCGGGATCCTCACCAGATGCTGGAGGGCACCATCATCTCCTCTTACGCCAGTGACGTGCACCACGCCTTCATCTACATCCGCGGCGAATACCCCCGGTCGGCCCGACGCATTCAGCGCGCCGTGGACGAGGCCTACGACGCCGGTTACCTGGGCGCCGACATCCTGGGAAGCGGGTTTGACCTGGACGTCACCGTTCACCTGGGGGCGGGCGCCTACATCTGCGGCGAGGAGACGGCTTTGCTGAACAGCCTGGAGGGGCGGCGTGGCGAACCCCGGTTGAAGCCGCCCTATTACCCCGCCGCCAAGGGTCTCTACATGAAGCCCACCATCGTGAACAACGTGGAGACCTTGTCGAACGTTCCCTGGATCATCGAGAACGGTGGCGAGGCCTTTTCTTCGATCGGCCCGGATGGATCCCGGGGTACCCGACTGTTTTCCGTTTCCGGCCATGTGCGCCGCCCTGGCAATTATGAACTGGTGATGGGACTCAGTTGGAGAGAGTTGATCTTCGACGTTGCCGGGGGGATTCCTGGTGACCGGGCACTCAAGTGCTGGATTCCCGGCGGGGCGTCGGCGCCCTGGTTCGTTCCCGACCTTCACCTCGACCTGCCGGTGACCCTGGATGACACCGCCAAAGCAGGGTCCATGCTGGGGTCGGGGGCGGTAGTGATCATGGACGAGACCACCTGCACGATCCGGGCCGCCGAACGGGTGGTCCGCTTCTTCGCCCACGAGTCCTGCGGGCAGTGCACTCCCTGTCGGGAGGGGTGCTCCTGGATGGAGCGGGTGTTACGTCGCATCGAGGAGGGCTCCGGCCGGGAGGTGGACATCGACATGCTGCTCGACATCTCCGACAATATCTCTCCAGGGCTGGCCTGGCCGCCGCGGATGACCACCATCTGCCCGCTGGGACCCTCCGCAGTCTCCCCTATCCTCGCCATCACCACCTATTTCAAGGATGAGATCATGGACCACATCCACCAGGGAGCGTGCCCTCTTGGCTGAGCCGGTCACCGTCACCATCAACCGCCGGGAGGTCAGCGCCCAGCCCGGGGACCTGCTCATCAAGACCGCCCAGGACAACGGTGTGTACATTCCCCGGTTCTGCTGGCACCCTCGCATGAACCCGGTGGGCATGTGCCGGATGTGCCTGGTAGAGATCGACACTCCCAGGGGTCCCCTGATGGTCACGTCCTGCACCACGCCGGTCAGCGATGGAATGACCGTGGACACCACCAACGAGACGGTGAAAAAGGCCCAAGAGGGCGTGTTGGAGTTCCTCCTGATCAACCATCCCCTGGACTGTCCGGTCTGCGACCGGGCGGGGGAGTGCCCCCTACAGGACCAGACCATGGCCTACGGGCCGGGCGAGAGCCGGTTCGTGGAGGAAAAGCGCCACTTCGAAAAGCCGATCCCCATCTCCGAGTTGGTGATGCTGGACCGGGAACGCTGCATCCTCTGTGCCCGCTGCACCCGCTTCTCCGACGAGGTCTCCGGCGACCCGCTCATCGAGTTCCAGGACCGCGGCAACCACACCCAGGTCAACACCTTCCCTGACGAGCCGTTCCGTTCCTACTTTTCCGGCAACACCGTGCAGATCTGTCCGGTGGGGGCTTTGACGGCCACGCCCTATCGTTTTCGGGCCCGCCCCTGGGACCTGACCGCGGTGGAATCCACCTGCCAGCACTGTTCGAGCGGGGACCGCATCAATCTGCAGTCCAGCCAGAACCGGTTGCTTCGCATCCTGGGAGTGGACTCCGAACCCACCAACCAGGGTTGGCTGTCTGACAAGTGCCGCTTCGGCTTCGAATACGTGGCCTCACCGGCCAGGCTGACCGTGCCCCTGGTCCGCAACCCCCAGGGCGAGTTGGAGGAGGCCACCTGGGGCGAGGCCCTGGACTATGCCGGCGGGACTCTGAGGGAGATCATCGCCCGGTCCGGCGGAAGGGCTGTCGCGGGGTTGGGCGGAGCGCGTTCCACCAATGAGGAGGCCTACGCCTTCTCGAAATTCTTGCGAGCGGCGGTGGGCACCAACAATGTGGACTGCCAGATGGACGACGGGCTGGATGCGCGGCTGCTGGCCAGGGTGGTCGACCGCGCCCGGATCGCTGACTTGGACAAGGCAGGATCGATTCTGGTGTGGGGACCGGACCTGAAAGAAGAACACCCCACTCTCTATCTTCGGGTGAGGCGGGCGGCCCAGGAACTGGGAGCGGGGCTGGTGGTGATCCATCCTCGCCGCACCGGACTGGACGACCGCGCCTCTGTCAAGATCACCTACCAGCCAGGCGCTGGCGGGGAGGTGCTGGCCGAGTTGATGGCCGGCAAGGGGCGGATGGCCGAGGCGCGAGAGGTGTTGTCCCAGGGCCCGGTGGTGGCCCTGCTGGGAAGGCCCGGATACGGAGAGGGCCCCGACCTGGCAGAGGCGACGGCAGCTTTCGTCCGTACCCTGGCCGACGCCAGCATCCTTCCCCTGGCCCGGCGCGGCAATGTGTTCGGGGCGCTTGACATGGGGCTGAGTCCGGGGCTGTTCCCCGGACGAACGCAGCGGGGAACTCTTGCCTATCAGATGTTGGCGGACCGTTGGGGAGATATTCCGACCGCTTCCGGGAGGGACTGCCGAGGAATTCTGGAAGGGCTTGAGTCGGGAGAGATACAGGCTGTGGTCCTGATGGGAGCAGATCCGATCCGGGACGTTCCCGATGGCGATCAGGCCCGCCGGGCTTTGGGGAACGCAGATCTGGTGGTGGCGATCGATCAGTTCCTCACCGACAGTTCCGGCCTGGCGGATGTGGTGTTTCCCGCCATGGGGTTCGCTGAGGTGGAGGGCACGATCACCAATGTGGAGAGCAGGGTGCTGAAGGTGAACCGCCTGGCCCCGGGACCGGGTCAGAGCCGGGAGGATTGGGCGATCCTGGCCGATCTGGCTGCCCGGTTGGGTGTCGATCTTGGCCTGACTTCCGCTCAGCAGATCAGCGGGGAGGTAGAGGAGGTCGCCGATATTTACCGCGGCGTGAACTGGGAGAAACTCGACTGGGAGGAACGCGACGGGATCGTGGTGGGCGGGGATCTCGGCTACGTGCCGGTTTATGGGGAATGCGACTCGGTGTCACCGGCGCCGGGCCAGATGGCGCTGCACTACGCCCGCACCATGTATGACGACGGGGTGATGATGAGAGAGAGTCCCTCGCTGCATCCTCTGGCGCCGGGTGCGGCGGCTTATCTGCATCCCTTGGACGCAGAGGGTTTGGGAGTGGCCCCCGGCGACCGGGTGAGGATTACTTCGTCCCACGGTGTTCTGGAGGTTGAGGCGGAGATCGATCCCTCTCTCCACCATAGAGTGGTTTACGTGCCCTTCAATCAACCTGGCGCATCTTCGCTGGGCTCGGCGACCATGGTCACCGTTCGCCCTCTCTAGACGCTCGCGGTCGGATCTGGTCCGATCAGGTAGGCCTACCCGTCACCATGCGGTATATGGCGGTCCAGTCCAGTCGGCCCATTCCTTGCTGGTGAGCGGCGTCGTAGACGGGCATCGCCGCGGCTCCCATCACGTTGGGAGAGTCGTTGTCGGCACTCATCTGCAGGGCAAGACCCAGGTCTTTTAGAGCCAGGTCGATCATGAAACCGGGCTCGAGGTCTCCGGCCAGGACCTTGACCGGGTAGGTGGTACCCAGATGGCCTCGCCCGGCGGTGGTGCCCATCAACACCTCGATTACGCTGTCGCGGTCCAGCCCGGCGCCTTCCGCGATGGCCAACGCTTCGGCCACTACCACGTTGGAAACGATCGACAGGTAGTTGTTGACCAGCTTGGTCCGTATCCCCGATCCGGTGGGTCCGCAGTGGATTACGGTGTCACCCATGCAGTCAAGTAGGGGGCGGGCCCGCTCCACGTCGTCGCCGTCGCCGCCCACCATTACCAGGAGGGTCCCATTCTCCGCCTCCTTGGAGGTGCGTCCGACGGGTGCGTCTATGGCCCGCTTGCCCTGGGCGTTCAGCCGTCGCGCCAGGGTGTCGAAGTCGCCGGGAAGCCCGGTGCTCATGTCGATGAGCAGCGATTCGCCGCCCAGTGACTCTGCGGCGCCGTCGGGGCCGAACACGGCATCGGCGACGTGGGCGCCGGTGGGCAGCATCGTTATGACGAAATCAGCGCCCTGGGCCGCATCTGCGGGGTTGCCGGCCACCGCGGCGCCCTTTCGGCCGATGGCTTCCAGGGCGGCAGGAGAAATGTCGTAGGCCCGGACCCGGTGGCCCCCCGCCATCACGTTCAGGGCCATGGGCATACCCATCACTCCTACGCCGATGAAACCGACCTTGCTCATCTGGGACCTCCCTTGCCGGGCTGGGGTGGCCCGGCGTGCCCCGGCCACATGTAATTTGCCTGTTGGATGATAACTTCGCCCGATCATCAGCAGGTCAGGGTCCCCGGCGGTCGGTTCCTGATGGGGTCTGACTACCACTACCCCGAAGAGAGTCCCGCCCGTACCGTCACGGTGGCGCCCTTCCTGATAGACGCGTATCCGGTTACCAACCGCCAGTTCCGGCGATTCGTGGAGGCCACCGGCCATGTGACCGTCGCTGAGCGTATCCCCGACCCTGATGTCTACGAGGACGCGCAACCCAGGGATCTGGTGGCGGGATCGCTGGTATTCCGCATGACATCGGGCCCGGTGAATCTGGCGGACTTCCGGCAGTGGTGGGCTTGGACTCCCGCTGCCGACTGGCGCCATCCCCTGGGCGCGGGGTCCTCCCTGGATGGCCTCGATGATCATCCCGTGGTGCACATGGCCTACCCTGACGCGGCCGCCTACGCACAGTGGGCCGGGATGCATTTGCCCACCGAAGCCGAATGGGAGTACGCCGCCCGGGGAGGATTGGACGGCGCCGAGTTCACCTGGGGCGACAACGATCCCCAGGAAACGACCCCGGCGGCCAACACCTGGCAGGGCCGGTTCCCGTATGAGAACACCGAGTTGGACGGATGGACCCGAACCAGCCCGGTCGGTTCCTACCCACCCAACCCCTACGGCCTGCATGACATGGCCGGGAACGTCTGGGAGTGGACCTGCGACCCCTATCACCTTCCCTCGGCGGGTACCCCCACATCACCCTGCTGCGCCCCGCCGCCCAGTCAGGATTCTCTCCCCACCCGGGTCATCAAAGGCGGATCGCACCTGTGCACCATCCAGTACTGCTTCCGATACCGACCCGCAGCCCGCCAGCCCCAGACCACAGACACCTCCACCAGCCACATAGGCTTCCGCTGCATCTCCCGCCTTCAACCCTGAACCCCGGAACCCCCAACCCCAAACACCGAGACGCCGCACCCCAAGAACCCCATCTCTAAAGGGCGCGAAAAAACACAGCATCAAAGCATTGAACTTTGTCACAGGCCCCACGCATAGTGATATAAGCCAAACACCTCCCGGTCCCTTCCGACGTCACCCGGACCGCGCAGCATCCACTGCATGAGAGGTCATATCTGAAAGGAACGCGTCCTCGGACCGACAACCGCCCGCGTCCCTCTTTTGGTGGTGGCGGCGGGGGAGGGGCCCAACAGGACAAGAGTTGTAGCCGGTTTTCGCGAATTAGGTATGGGTTTTCGCGATCTGTTGTCTGGATTCATGTGACACCTCATTCTCTAGAATGGCGCTGATGCGAATTGCGGAAACAGATCTACTCGGTTTTGGCAGCTACGAGGCCTTGGTGGAGGGTTTTGAGTGGGACATCCCGGAACGGATGAATATGGCTTCGGAGGTCTTCGATCGCTGGAGTGGGGACCGGGGCCGAATCGCCCTTTATGTTGAGCATGCCGATGGGCGCCGGGACACCTGGTCGTACTGGCGGTTGATCAGACTTGCCAAGCGTTACGCGAACTTCCTGGTGTCTTTGGGGGTGAAGCCCCGGGATCGGGTTTCGCAGGTTATGCCTCAGGGTGCTGAACTGGCCGCCCTCCACTTGGCGGTGTACTCGGTGGGCGCCACCGCCCTTCCCATGTCGATCCTCTATGGTCCTGACTCCTACCGGCACATCCTGTCCGACTCCGGAGCCAGTGTCATCGTGGTGGCCGAGCCTTACGCCGACCCAATTCGATCGGTCCGCGGAGATCTGCCTGGATTGAACGAGGTGGTGATCTCTGGGCAGCCAGCGGATGGCGAGCGGTCGCTTTCCGAAGCCGACGGCTATCCGCCAGACTTCGATCCGGTCGACACCTCCTCGGAGGATCCTGCGCTGCTGCTGTACACGTCGGGCAGCACCGGTCACCCCAAGGGCGCCCTCCATGCCCATCGCATCCTCGAGGGTTACCTTCTGACTTTCAAACTCTTCTTCAATGTGGAATTCGACGAAGCCACGGTGTTCTACACCCCGTCGGACTGGGCTTGGGTGGGCGGTCTGTTGGACATCCTGCTGCCTGCTCTGGTCTTTGGTCGCCCGGTGGTGGCAGACGAGAAGCGCTTCTCTGCCGAGCGTGCCTTCGAGGTGATCGGCCGCAATGGCGTCACCCACGCATTCCTCACCCCCACCGCGTTGAAGGTGATGGCGCAGGTGCCTGATCCCGGACCCCGCTTCGATCTCGACCTGAGAGTTATAGCCAGTGGGGGAGAGTCGGTGGCCGACGAGTTGCACAAGTGGAGCGAGCGTGATCTGGGATCGGTGATCAACGAGTTCTATGGGCTGACCGAGGTGAACCATCTCGTGGGCGGATGCGAAGCTTTGTGGTCCGGCCGGCCTGGTTGGATGGGACTGCCGTATCCCGGGCGGGAGGTGGCCCTTCTGGATGAGAATGGTGGGGAGACATCGGTGGGGGAAATAGGCGAGATCGCGGTTCGACCCGGAGATCCAACCCAGATGCTTGAGTACTGGGGCAACCCGGAAGCGACCGCTGGCATGCGCCGTGACGGCTGGATCATGACCGGTGATCAGGCCACAATCGATGCCGACGGATACATCCGCTTCCTGGGACGCGATGACGACATGGTCGCCAGCGCCGGCTACCGCATCGGGCCTGCCGAGGTGGAGGAGTCGCTGGTTCGCCACCCCGCCGTGGCAGAGGTGGCCGTCATCCCCGCCCCGGACAAGATCAGGGGCCATGTGGTCAAGGCGATGGTGGTGCTTGCCGACGGACACCAGGGAGGTGATGACCTGACCAAAGAACTTCAATCCCAGGTCAAGACCCAACTCGCCGCCTACAAGTACCCCCGCATAGTTGAATACGTGGACAGCCTTCCCAAGACTTCCACTGGCAAGCTGAACCGCAAACTCCTGGCTGCACAAGCACGTTCCACCTGAGTACGGGGGACGGCACACTGGCCACCTAGGTGGTGTCTCCTGGTGTTTGCTGCCCAAAGAGCTAGGAGAGGACCTTGTCTATTTTCTTTGTTGGGTGGTGTGTCGTCGTTTGCGTCTGCGGGGATAGCGGTTGCGATTGGATCGGCGGGGTGGGCGTTTCGGTTGGGTGGGTGGTGGTTGTAGGGTGTATTTCCCGGCTGGTGTTTTGTGGATTGTCCAGTTTTGGTTGTGTACTTTGTGGTGGCATCGGGTGCATAGCAGGGTCATGTTGTCGAGGTTGGTGGGGCCTCCGTCCTGCCAGTGGATGATGTGGTGCGCTTGACACCAGGCTGCTTTGGCTCCGCACCCCACACAGTGTTTGTCACGGGCGATCAAAGCTGATGACGATCAGCGAAAGTACCCAGAGTCGATCATCGAAAGTGCCCACCCTGGGGTTGGTGGTTTTAGGTTAGCGGGTCTCCTTTCGGTCGTTGTTTTCTGGCTTGTGCTTGGTAGCTTCTGAGGCGGTAGCTGTCGCCGGTGATGTTGAACA